>Ga0315537_1000167_pt1 | contig 46242 bp, 34 predicted proteins | sample SalMarSW160270MG_FD_203091 | JGI IMG/M metagenome (GOLD analysis project Ga0315537, IMG submission 203091) | Salt marsh sediment microbial communities from the Plum Island Ecosystem LTER, Massachusetts, United States - Salt Marsh Sediment SW1602-70 ... | reverse complement strand
GATACGAAGCCGGACTTCGAAAAGTGGAAAGAGCAACACCTAAAAGCCGTTGAAATGCTAACCTCGCGGGCAGGTAGAGGAAAAAGAATTTCTGCAGGTCCGCTTAATACAGGGAGAATTATTATGAAAAGTCCAATCACAAAATTAGCCGCTGCGGCGGTGATAATAATAGCCGTAGTGCTATCAATAAATATTTGGGATAAGTCAATACCTGCAGCTTACGCAATTGAGCAAACGATTCAAGCCAACCACACCGTTTACTACCTTCACATACAAGATTTTAGCTCAGAACACAAAGATGAGCCTAAGGAATTTTGGGTAGAGTGCGATAAATTCGGACAGGTCGAGAATGCGCGTATACACTTTCCGGAATGGGCTTCACCCGATGATGGTGCTAAAGTGATTGTATGGAAACAAAATAAAGTACAAGTATGGTTTAAGAGAAAAAATACTGTCTTCATTGCGCAGGACAAAACTACCGCTGACCGCATGCTCAAATTGATTGAAGAATGTGACCCAAGGAGGGCGGTTGAACGTTTATATAAGCAACAGGCACAGGGTGAAGTAAAGATAGAGATTGAAGAACCTTCCGACAAGGCCAAGCCAATTATCGTAACAGCAACCTATCTGCCTGAAAGTTCATCGCCTAACAAACGTGTAGTTATGCTCGTCGACCAAGCTACCAAACTTGTTATGGCAGCAGAGTTTTATCAGCTAAAAGATGGTGAGTATCAATATATTGGTGTTCAGGAGTATTATGACTACAATCAGCCAATCGAAGCTAAAATGTTTACTCTTGATGGTGAAGTGCCTGACGATGTGATGCGCATCGACCAGACAATTCAGGAAGTTGGCTTAGAACAGGGAGACCTTAGTAACGAAGAAATTGCCATTGAAGTTGCCCGGCAGTTCTTTGAAGCTTTGATAGCAGAAGATTATGCGAAAGCAGGCAGATTAATGGAAGGGATACCTGCCGATACACTTCAGCGGAACCTCGGCAGCATAAAGTTTCTCCGCATTATTTCAATTGGACCTGCTGGTCCGCATCCAAATCCCAAGACTCGTGGACTGGTTGTGCCCTGTATCGTTGAGGTAGAGAAGGATGGACAAATAAGCGAGTGGAAACTAGATCGTCTCGGGATTCGGCAGGTATTTAATCAGCCAGGACGCTGGACGATTTTCGGAGGATTTTAATAAAGCTGCCTGACAGCCTTGTCAAAATAATGTTACCAAAAGGCCGGGCTTGATCAGCTCGGCCTTTTTTATGCGCTTTTGGGAAAAATTACCATAAAAACTACAATTTTCTTATACTAAAATAACCAGATAAGTTGTTATATAAATGACAACCGATTGTCAGAAGCTATGAAAGTAAGATTTCGATGCTCGAAGATAAGTTACTTATATGGAAGTTTAATCGCGGCGATAGAGAAGCCCTGCGAGACATCTATGAAAGATACAAAGATGAACTGGTTACATTAGCGGCTGCACTTTTAACCGACGTGAGCTCCGCAGAGGATGTTGTTCATGATGTTTTTGTATCCTTTATCAAAACAGCTGAAAAGTTTCGACTTACCGGAAGTTTGAAAAGTTATTTAGCAACCTGCGTAGCAAATCGTGCACGCAACAAAAACAAGGCAAGGCAAAAACGCTTAAGTTATGGGCTGGATGAAGAAAATATGGCATCGTCAAATTTAAACAATCCGGATGCTGCTGTGATATTTAGTGAAGAATTGCATCAATTAAGTTTGGCCTTTGCACAACTGCCGTATGAGCAGCGGGAGGTCTTACTCATGCACTCGTATAGCAGCTTGAAATTCAGAACTATCGCAAGGTCGCTGGGTGTTTCAATTAACACAGCGCAGGGCAGGTACCGGTACGCGTTACATAAACTGCGGTCAATGTTAAATGGTGAGGTGAAAAAATGAAACAAGGAAATGACATCCATAAGCTGATTAAGAAATTACACGTAAAAGCCAGCACCGAGCTGGACAGGAGAATTCATGATGATATTTCGATGGCGCTGGCCAAGTCTCAAGAGACAGAACCGGCTATTACTGGGCCGACTATATGGAGATTCATTACGAAAGGCGGATTAGCAAAACTTGCCGTCGCGGCAGCTATCATCATCGCCTTCGGCATCGGCTTCTCCACCGGTCGATGGTCAAAACCAGCTCGGCTGGCGCCCCACCCGCTCGATGTTACCGCCTATACCTCGACAGCCCCTGCGTATCCGACCGCCCCAAAGGCAGAAGACAGCTTCTGGCGACAAAAAGCCCTCGCCGCAACGCAGCCCAGACCTTATGCCTACGCCCAGTTCACCAAAACAGAACTGCTTAGCGCCTACAAGCAATACCTAAAGGAGAAAACACTATGAGTAATCAAAAGACAACCTGGTGCCTTATCGCCTTCTACATCGCTGTATCCTTCTTTGCCGGCTGCTACCCCAAAGACTCACTCCAATGGTCCACAGACGGCTCTACCGGCATCTACAGTAAAAACGGCGCTCTCTTTATCGTCGATGGCAATACCTGCTCTCTGACCCAAATCGCCCCCAAAGAAACCACAACTAATTGGCCCGCCATCTCCTCCGACGGCTCGCACTTCGCCTACGGCACGATAGTCAAAGTGGATGACTTCAACCGCGCCCTCAACCACCTGCCACCTGACCAGGTCAAAGTAATCAAAGCCAACGCCGAAATCCTTAAACAGAAAATCCTCGTCGAAGGAATCAAAGACAGCAACTTCCCCTTCATCGGAAAACCTGTTACCACAGACAACGGCCAGAAAGATTCCTTCAACGACCAGCACATCGCCTGGGTCCAGAGATATCTCGTCGAAAACATCGACAAACAGCTTGCTGAAAAAATAGGCCCGGAATTAATCAAAAAAGTCAAAGAAAAAGACCTGAATTTCTTCCAGCTTGTTCTCGCCCCAACCGCTAATCCTAATGACAGAAAAATCCTCACAACAAGCTCACAGCAGCTATGGCGCATCCGTTTCTCACCGGACTCCCAGCTTATCGCCTATGGCGCCGAACGTATCAACGGCAATACGTGGGATGTCGGATACGACCTGTACATTGTTCCACCAGCCGAAAATATCCCTCCAACGTTCATCGCACCGGCCATAGCTATTGGTTACGACTTCAAACCCGATTCCCGTGCAATCGCATATCTCAAGCCCGAAAATGAATTCTTCGACACCCAGAAACCCGCCCTCGGCTCGCTTGTCGAGCGAACAATCATCGACCCCAATGGAAAATTTCTTGCCTCGCCTGCAAACCTTGACGGTAACGACTACCCCGCAATGTACGTCTGCACAGGTTCTGCTGCGGAACTCGCCGGCATCCTGTACCATCCCTGGACGCACGTCTCTTATGCCAGTGAGAACCGCATTTTCTTCGTCTCCGTAAAAATGTCCCTGCCCTCCAGCAAACTCGACGAAGAAAAAACAACCATCTTCTGCTACGACACTCTTACCGGCGCACTTAGCGAAATCGTGCATCAAATCGTACTCGACTTCTCACAGGGGAATTTGTATCTCTTCTCGCTTTCTCACGATTCCCGGAAAATCCTCCTGCATGGAAAGAAAAACACAGTTGGCATCTATGCCCTCGGCGGTGACCTCAATCTTTCAAAAGCCCTCATCGACGATAATGAAGGGTTTGGAAAAGGAGAGAACCCGCCCCTCAACCTTGTTGCCCAGTGGAAAGGCCCCGACCAGGTTTCCTGCCTCGTCTCGGAAAAATCTCATTACCTGACTGATGACCCGAACACCCCTGCCCGTCGAAAGGAAATTGTCATCATCGACACCGATGGCAACCTGATACAGATATTGAGCAAAGACTGGCCCGACGAACTACTTGAGTTTTGAATACCAGCGGCAACCTGCCGTTTTCTGACACAACCTCCCGGTAAGTCAGGGGCTAAATATGCGGAAAAATAGTGGTATAAAAAACTATTGCAAGTTTTTCGTACTTAGTATATGATATCGCAATTGCGTAAAGGCGAAAGGGTATAAAAACACTAAAATACGAAAAAAGGAGCAATAATCGATGGAACCAATTGCAGAACCGGGAATCGATTTGTTCGGCGATAACCTGCCGTCTATGGAAGAAATAAATACACTCTCAGGCTTTGTGCACTCGAGCGAGACCAACAAAATAAAGTTTGGCGAACAATTAGAGGCCAATCTATCCAAGACCTCGGGAAGCTCCCGGCTGGCAAACGGCATCGGGCTGTTGATTCTGGGCAGAAACAGCGAAGCTGTGGAGAAGCTGGAAAAAGCCAATGACTGTAAAGAAAAATTCATATATACGGCTTTTGCACTTCGCCGATTGGGCAAGTTCGCTGAGGCAATCGAGAACCTGCAAAAAAGCGCCGATTACGAGGCCGACACGTTAAACATATCGCTGGAAAAGGCCGCCACATACCGCCAAGCAGGAGATTTTGATGCAGCGGCAAATGAACTTAAAAGCTGCGCAAACTTCGAAAAAATAAGTGCAGAATACCATTATCAGCTCGGGCGTCTTCAGGAGGCGCAGGGTCTTTATGAAGAGGCGATGGACAACTATAAAACGGCTTTGGAACTGGCTCCGAACCACCAAAGGGCCCTTTTCCATCTGGCCTATCGCTGTGACCTCTGCGGTGACGAAGAAGCAGCCATCGACTATTACAAACAAATTGCTGCAAATTCCCCGGTTTATGTAAGCGCACTGCTCAACTTAGCCGTGCTATACGAAGACAGGGAAGAATACGATAAGGCATCTAAATGCGTTAATATAGTGCTGGAGCATCATCCAAACCACCAAAGAGCAATCCTTTTCCAAAAAGATATTGATAGCTCGAAAACTATGGTGTATGACGAAGAAAAAGAGAAGAAGAAAACCCGCAAAAGCCAAATCCTCGAAACGCCAATCTCAGATTTTGAGCTTTCGGTGCGCAGCAGAAACTGCCTGAAAAGGATGAATATTAACACAGTAGGTGACCTTTTGAACATTACCGAGGTAGAACTATTATCATATAAAAACTTCGGCGAAACCTCGCTTTCAGAAGTCAAGGCCATCCTCGATTCAAAAGCATTACGGCTCGGTATGGCCCTGGAGGAAAAACAGCCTTCCGTGATGGAAACAGCCGAGGGTGAAGATGCAAATAATGAATATGAAGGGCTGCTGAGCAAATCAATCGACGAACTCAAACTATCTGTTCGCGCACGAAAATGTGTGCAAAAACTCAATATTCGCACTCTCGGCGATTTGACGCAGAAAACAGAAGCTGAACTTCTGGGCTGTAAAAACTTCGGGGTGACAAGTTTAAACGAAATCAAAAAAGCAACAAGCAACCTTGGGCTATCTCTGCGAAGCTTAGACTAACCAATTAATAACTGATTAAAGATTAATTTCAATCGATTTATTTTTAATGCCTTTTTCAACCATCGGCCAACCAAAGCGCCATAAGGTTCTGCCCCATATAATATTGGCAGGGCTCCTCCCTGTTGTATTTTGCGGTTGTAAGTCAAGGCAGCTTATCAAACCGACCCCACAAATGGATGTCGAACAGAACTTCTGGGTGAGGGTTCTGCTGCTAAACAACATCACAGAGTGCTCCCTGGGAACCGATTCATCCTTTAGCGTCATCAATCCACAAACACAAATGCTGGAAGTCCGATACGTCCAAGTTGATGAACCAATAAAAGCCACTGTCTCAGGCGGGGCAATTACGGTCGGCAGTCGTCACTCCGGAAGCAAAGAAGTAATTATCCTGCCAACAGCACCTCACATATTTAACCTGAACGGCAGTGACTACCGCGGCAAACTAAAGCTCATAATCAATTCGGACGGCAAGAGCTTTGACGTGATAAATTTTGTGCCGCTCGAGCCATACCTCGCAGGTGTTGTCGGAGCTGAGATGCCCGACTACTGGGAGCCGGCGGCTCTGGAAGCCCAGACAATCGCTGCGAGAACGTATTGCCTGTATTATAAGAAACAATTCGGCTCCAAACGCACCTGGGACGTGCAAAAAACACAGGCAAACCAGGTTTACCTCGGTGTATCTGCCGAGTCGGCTCAGATTTGGGAAGCCATAAATAAAACATACGGCAAGGTTCTGGTCTGCAGGCAGCCCGACGGCAGCGAAGATATTTTTCCCGCTTATTACAGCTCGACCTGCGGCGGTCATACGGAAGACAGCAAAAACGTATTCGGCGATTCCTTCGAAGCCCTCGTCGGAGTACAATGCCCATATTGTCAGGATGTGGCCAGACTAAACACTTTTTTCTGGCCTATGGTCCAGTTCAAAAAGAGTGAAGTCACAAGTAAACTACTGGAAAAATACCCAAAGTTAAAGAGCATCGGAGAAATCAAAAATATCACAGCAGTCGAACAAAGCGACTATGGGCAATTCTCGCGGCTGACGAAGATAAAACTCGTCGGCTCAACAGGCAAAAGTGAATTTTTAAGAGCCGAAGACCTGCGGCTGACAATCGACCCAACCGGTTACAAGATAAAAAGCACAAGCTGCCAAATCATCGATATGGGAGACAAATGGGCATTTTCACTGGGCAGGGGCTGGGGGCACGGCGTCGGGATGTGCCAGTGTGGTGCGCAAGGTATGGCAAGGAGAGGAAAAACTGCCAGCGAGATACTTCAGTATTACTATAAAGGTTCTAAAATAAAAACAATTTATTAATTAACGACGTTAGAATTTCCGTTTTGTTGAGCAACCCTGTGCAAAATAAGTGGACTAACTATTCGCAATGATTAACTCCACCAAACAAACGGCCATCCAAAAATGAGTAACTTCGAGGTCATCTTTCAGGATTCCGGAACAAAAGCCCGACGAGGCCGGCTGAAAACAGCTCACGGGGAGGTTGAAACACCCGCATTTATGCCGGTCGGCACGTCCGGTGCAGTAAAGGGAATCACCCCACAACAAATCGAAGAAAGCGGCGCTTCAATTATCCTTGCCAATATGTATCACCTGCTGCTAAGGCCGGGGATTGAGACGGTCGAAAAACTCGGGGGGCTACACAAACTTATGGGGTGGGACAAGCCGATATTGACCGACAGCGGCGGTTACCAAATCTTCTCCCTGAGCTCGCTGACAAAAGTCGATGACGATGGGGTCGAATTCGCCAGCCATATAGACGGGGCAAAGGTATATCTTAACGCCGAGGAGGCGACAAAGATTCAAAACCGGTTAGGTGCTGATATAATAATGTGCCTTGACCAATGCACTGCTTTCGATATTGAGCAACAGCAGCTGAAAAGAGCCGTGGAAAGAACAATCAACTGGGCAAGGCATGCCAAAAAAGCACACAGTAACTCAAAACAGCTATTGTTCGGCATTGTTCAGGGGGGAATAAACCCGGAAATGCGAACTTATTGTGCCAGCGAGCTTGTCAAACTGGCCTTTGACGGGTATGCTATCGGGGGTTTGAGTGTAGGTGAAGGTCATAATAATATGATAAATACGGTTTCTCAGACAGCACAACTCCTGCCAGCTGACAGTCCTCGATATCTGATGGGTGTCGGTATGCCGGCAGATATCATCGCTGCGGTCAAAGCCGGGGTCGATATGTTCGACTGCGTTCTGCCGACGCGGAACGGGCGAAACGCCTTTGCCTTTACCGACAACGGTCCCGTCAGATTGCGAAACAACGCACTAATAGACGACTGCAACCCAATTGAGGCAGGGTGCGACTGTTACTGCTGCAGGAATTTCAGCAGAGGAACCATCAGGCATTTTTTCAACTGCGGAGAGATGCTCGGGCCGATTCTGACATCGATACACAATCTAAGATTCTTCCAGAGACTAATGGCAAAGATAAGAAAAGCCATCGAAAAAGACAAGTTCACCGATTTGGCCAAGAAAATGGTTATTGATTATTGATAACTGATAACTTAACATCTCCGTAATAGAGTAATAACGGACATTAATTTAAGGGAAAACAAAGATGAATAATATGTGGATATTAGCCCAAACAGAAACCAACGAGGCATCTTCACAAGTTACGTCAAAACCGCTAAATGAGCAAGGCGAAGCGATGACGAAAGTCCCGGCCGATTCCAACGCTGTTATGACCGAAGGTGAACCGCGAAAGACACTTTTCCCGCCGTGGATCCTACTTGCTTTAATGGTCTTAATGCTATTTATACTCTTTAGAGGCCCCCGTAAAAAACGACAGGAACAGAAAAAAATGGTCCAATCGCTGGAAAAAAATGACAGAGTCAGAACGATTGGCGGAATTATCGGCACCGTTGTCGATATTAAGGGGGATGATATTACGTTGAAAATCGATGAGTCAAACAATACAAAGATGCATGTTGTCTCTTCAGCAATCGGAAAGAATTTGACGAAAGATAAAAGTTAGCTTTGTGTAATAAGTTCATTGTTCTTTGGCACAACTATGAACAACAAACTATGAAAGAGAGAATTTATGGGTAAGAATCTGTTGCCGAAATTTGCATTAATTATAGTTTTAGTGCTCCTTGCGGCCTGGACTTTATATCCGCCAAACAAGACTTTGAAGCCGGGCATAGACCTTGCAGGCGGAACAAGTCTCATCTACGAAATTGACACCGAAGGGCTCAAAGAAAATGAGAAGCAGGATTTGGCTGAGAAGATGATAACGGTCCTGCGCAGACGAATAGACCCTGCCAACATCCAAAATCTCGTATGGCGTACCCAGGGCAATACACGGTTTGAAATACAAATGCCACTGTCGAGCGCAGAAGCACATACGAAGCGCCAAAATTACGAACAGGCCCTGAACAAATTACTGGCCAAAAATTTGAGCCCCGTGATAATTATGCGCTCGCTGAAAAAACCGGCGGAAGAACGAGCCAAAGACTTCGAGGATTTTGCCGAGGCCGACCCAAACAGACTCACAATTCTCTCAGATCTCGCCAAGGCTTACGACGAGCGCAGGAATCTACAAGATAAGAGGGACAAGCTCGAACCGGAGCTGCAAGGTATAGAAAATACGATATCATCGGCGGGACTGGACCTCGAGCAGATAAAGATAATGAGAAGCGAGTGGGCCAAATTAGATGATGAGAAACTAAAGAATACATTAAAAGAATTTACCGATAACAGCGGCAACATCGAGCTTTTAACCGGCTATGTTAAAACATACGCAGAGTGGGCCGGTGTGCTCGAACAGCTAACCGACCCTGAAACCGGAAAAAATGCACAATATGAAAAGGCCAAAAAAGACCTCGATAAATTAAATCTGACCGAAGACCAGATAAATCTCATCCTGCAGATGCCCGCCAAATCGGTCAGACGCACCGCCGGCATTGAAGAACTCAAAAGAAAGTTTCCCGACCGTTCAATTGAAATCGACAATATAGTTGCAGCGTTCAACGAATATCGCCCATTCAGAGGCAGACTCGATAATCCCAAGGACCTTCAACGAATGCTCAAAGGGGCCGGTATATTAGAGTTCAGGATACTGCCGACGCAGGGACATCCGGAAGTAGATATGAACCTGATGACCGGTTATGTCGAATCACTTAAGGAAAAAGGACCCAAATACGCATCGGATAATAAGTTCGTCTGGTGCGAGGTAGAAGATATCAAAGAATGGCGTGCAATTGACGACCAAAAACGCCCTTCAATAGTCGGCCAATTCGGCGATAAATACTATGTTCTGGCAAATAACGACAAAGAACACGTAATGCTTCACCGCGGCGAGGGCAGTGACTGGAAGCTGACAAAGGCATCTCCCGGCAGGGAACCTCAAACGGGTCGAAGAGCCATTGACTTTGTCCTGGACGACAAAGGCGGAAGGATGTTCGGGAAAATTACCGGCAACAATATCGGCAGACCGTTGTGTATCCTGCTGGACGGAGTTGCAATATCAGCACCAAGTATCAATTCGAGGATAACCACACGAGGCCAGATAACAGGTAGATTCTCAGAAGATGAGCAGCGTGACCTGGTCGATAAGCTGAACGCCGGCTCATTACCGGCCCGGCTGATAGAGCAGCCCATCAGTGTAAAGACAATCGGCCCATCTATCGGAGCCGACAACCGCAATCAGGGAATCAAGGCGGGTATAATCGGCCTTACGGCGGTAACAGCCAGCATGCTTGTTTATTATATGCTCTCAGGGTCAATAGCCGATGTAGCATTGCTTATGAATATCCTGCTTGTTCTGGCAACAATGGTGGTGCTGCGGGCAACTTTCACACTGCCGGGTATCGCCGGCATAATACTAACGATTGGTATGAGCGTTGACGCCAACGTTCTGATATTCGAGAGAATCCGCGAAGAACAGCTGCGAGGTTCGTCTTTGAGAGTCGCTGTAGCAAACGGCTACCAGAGAGCATTCAGGACCATCTTCGATGCCAATATCACTACGTTCATCACAGCGGCAATTCTTTACTGGCGGGCATCAGAAGAGGTAAAGGGCTTTGCCATTGTTCTTATGCTCGGCATCTTATCGAGTATGTTTACGGCACTATTTGTCACCCGCGTGATTTTTGATTTTCTGTTAGCGAAGCGAATTATCAAAGACCATTTATTTATGCTGCGCCTGATACACAATCCAAATGTAAACTGGATGGGACTTAGGCCGGTTTTTTTTACTATTTCAACCGCTCTTATCGTTGCAGGATTATTTGTCTTCTTTACCAGAGACGATACGGAAAACAGTAAATATGATATTGAGTTTACCGGTGGAACTTCCGTGCAAATCAATTTCAAAGAGGGTGTTCAGCTCAACAGGGGCGAGGTGGAAGACAGAATACAGCAGTTAGGGGAAAAACTAAACAATCCCGGCCTTGCAACAGTAAATGTTTACAGCATCGGAAAAACCGGCAGACAATACGAAATCAACACTACGGAGACAAACAAAACCACCACCACTATAACATTTACCGAAACAGACCAGTCAAATCCCAACACCGTTGAAACCGTAACTAAAGCAATCGAGAACACTCAGAGCAAATTTTCCGCAAGATTAAATAATCTGGCTGTAACTAAAGATGCCAACAGCTCGATGAAATTTATCATAACAAGCAGCCAAATGAATGAAACAATAATCACAAATGTGCTTAAAGCTGCTTTTCCCAAAGCCCGAATTTCGGAACCGGAGATTGACGAGGTCGTTAATGATGCAATTTTCTCTGCGTTTGAAAACGAACTTGAAATCCAGCAAAATCTTCTGCCTCAAATAACCTCCAAAGAAAAAATAACCGAAGAGACAATAGAATCCTACCCCGAACTTGGTGATTTTCTTGGCGGCATAAAAATAACCTGTAAAATCGAAAGAACAACCTCGGCTGAAGACATCAATGCGAGACTGGCATCTCTGCGGTTCAAGCCGGATATGCGAGAAGTTAAATGGTACTCTTATAGAATCCTCAACGCCGAGCTAAACCCGATAAAACAACCGAATCAAGGGATAGAATCCTTCGTTTATTTAAGCGCTGAGCCGGAGGCGGGTTTGCGTGAGCTAAGCGAGGACGAATGGCGGACATTTGCCGAAAACGAAACGACAAAAGTCCTGGCCGCAACAGAACTCGAAACGTCACTTCCACGGGTGACACAGATAGACCCGTCGGTCGGAGCGGAACAAAAGACACGGGCGCTGATTGCAATTATACTATCGCTGTTTGCAATCGTTACTTATATCTGGATTCGATTCGGCAATGTCCGCTACGGCATCGCAGCTATTATAGCGCTGGTGCACGACGTATGTATCACATTAGGAGCGGTAACGGCCTGCACCTATATCGCAGCAAGCCCAATCGGTGAAAAACTTTTAATCGGAGATTTCAAAATCAACCTGGCAATGATAGCCGCTTTTCTGACACTGATTGGATATTCACTGAACGATACGATTGTCGTGTTCGACCGTATCAGGGAGAATCGCAAAAAGGCGCATCTTAATTCAAAGATAATTACCGACAGCATCAATCAGACCATTTCCAGAACGATTTTGACGTCCTTCACAACCTTTATAGTTGTGCTGATAATGTATATATTCGGCGGGGCCGCCCTGAGGGGCTTTACGTTCGCAATCGGCTTCGGCATTGTCATCGGTACATACTCGTCGATAGCAATAGCGGCACCGATATTACTGCTGGGCACAAAAACAAAAGTAGAAAAAGGCAAATAGAAAATCAGCCGCGGACTATACAGATTGAGCCAGCACATAGTCTGCGTTCTCGTGGAAATAAGTTTCGCAGAAGTGACGTTATAATTGAAAATCAAAATCCGCAATCATATAGCTTTTGCGGCATCGCGGTCGATGAGCCAGGTGATTTTGTCCAGGGCCGGCCAAAGTGCGTGAATTGGATAGCGGACCTCATCCGGCTCGCTGGTTAAAACCTCTTTCAAGATACCGGCTTTTTCTTCGCCGCTAACCAAAACAGCCAAATGAGATGCAGCACATAAAACCGGATGCGTGAGAGTGACGCGAGTTAGCTTCTCATCGAGTACATAAACCACACAAGCCAAATCGTCCGTGTCAAAACAGGCATAGCTATTAGGAAATAATGAACCCGTGTGGCCCTCAACACCCATTCCAAGCACAACCAAATCAAACTCAGGGATCTGTTTTTCAGCCAGGTGGAAAACTTCACGAATTGTTTGCTCATAATAGCTGGCTGAAGCCATAAAATCGCTGTGCTCGGTTGGAATGCGATGAATGTTCTCCTGCGGGATGGTAACTTTAGGCAAGAATGTGTCGGCAGCCAGTTTATAGTTGCTCCACTCTGAATCCGGGGGAACGTAGCGCTCGTCCACCCAGAACAAATGTATCTTATCCCAGGGCAGCGATGTCGCTTTCTGGTCTTCACCTAAAAGCTGAAAAAAACGTTTTGGGGTATGCCCACCGGATATGGCAACGTGAAAGACGTCCCTGGCTTTTATCGCTTTCAGCGCATCAGCAACAAAGACATCAACACTTCTATGGGCAAGTGTTTCAGGGTCGGACACAATTTCCATATTCGGTTTATATTTTGCAATAGTCTCCATACCTTCAAACTCCCTTTCATCTCGCAAAAGTCAACCTAAACCATTTTCTAATTTAAGAGGTGATTCCGCCAGAAAATTTTTCAAAAAAGAAAAAAAGTTACTCTATTATCTCCGGGGCTTGGTAAGTCCCGCCCACAAAATAACTTACAGAACAATGTAACATTGAATAAGCCGAAGCATATGCCCAATTAGTACGAGCCAGGGCCCCCTTCAGGTAACATCCTCAATCTCCCACATAAACGCTTTAAGACCCTCTGAACCGAGTTTTTCTCTCATCTGGCGGATATTCTCCATTACCTGTTTGGCCTTGACCTGGTCTGTAACAATAAAAGTACCATAGTTTACCCCCGGCCAAACATCGGTATTTAAATGCGGCTCACTGAGCCGGCCTTTGCCTAAAGTATCAGTAAATTTAGTATAACAATCAATCCCGATAGAGACCAATGCCTCGTTGACCTGCTCATCTACCGCAACATTGTGCATAATCAAAACAGCTTTCATAATTACCCTCTTGCATCAGTAGATTTAAAACCTTCAAACACACTATACAGAGTAGGCATCAGGACCAATGTAATAATTGTACCTACCAACAAACCACCAATTACCGTTATCGCAAATGGCACCCAGATTTCAGACCCCTCGCCTCTCGAGAGCGCCAGAGGTATCATCGCCAGAATCGTTGTAACGGTAGTGCATATCACAGGTCGCATTCTGCTGCGTCCCCCTTCCATTATTGCCGAATAAACACTAAGACCACGGCGGCGGAGTATGCCTATAAAACTAATAAGAACAATCCCGTCATTTACAACAATACCAACCATCATAATCAGCGCCAGAAAGCTAACCACACTCATCGCCTGTCCCGTCAGAGCCAATGCAACAATCGCCCCCACAATACCAAACGGAATGGAGAGAAATATAATAAAGGGATCACGCAGAGATTCGAACTGCGAAGCCATCACCATATACACCAATCCCATTCCCAAACCTACGGCTATGACCAACAGCTGGAATGCTTCTGTCCTTTCTTTCTCTGCACCGGCAAATTTATAACTGAAACCCGGCGGCGCAGGGATACTATCAAGGACTTTTCTAACATCCTTTACAACCGAGCCGAGGTCTCTACCGATAATTTCGCCGGAAACGGTAATATATCGTGCCTGGTCTTTTCTTTCTATCTTCGTCGGCCCCACACCTTGCTCGATTGTAGCAATATTTGCCAAGCTGACCTGAGCACCTGTGGGCAAACTGATAAATACGTCTCGCAAATCTTCTATTCTGTCACGGTCCTTCTCCTGGAGCCGAACTTCTATATCATATTCATCACCGCCCTCGCGATACCTCGTTGCGGTGCTACCTGCAAAAAACGTCTCTATCGTTTTGCCGATTGTTTTCACATCAAGTCCAAGCATAGATGCCTTTTCGCGGTCAACGATAACCTTAACCTCCGGTTTTTCTTCTTTTCTGCTGATTTCGACATCCTGCACACCATCAATGCTCTCCATTGCAGTTTTAACAGAATCTGCATATTGCCGGGCCAAATCCATATCGTGGCCATAAAGTTCGACAGACAAACCGCCACCGCTACCGAACATCATCGCTTCAAGCGGGTCCTCCGCACTATAACGAATTGTTACTCCCGGTATGTCACTCGTGATTTTACGAAGCCGTTTTATAAGGTCATTTGGTGAAACATCGCGCTGTGTTTTTGGTTTCAAGCTGATAAACATGATACCCTTGTAGCTTTCCTCCTCCGTGGCAAATTGTCCACCGCCGGCACCACCATAAACACCCCAGCGGATAAAGCTATCGCGCCTTTCAGGGACGCTATCTTCTGCTATTTTTTGTAGTTGGTAGGCAACGGCACCGGTACGTTCATAGCGTGTGCCGATTGGTAACTCATAATTCGCTACCAGACGATTCTGGTCTTGTTCGGGGAAAAATTCGGTGCCGATAAATCCAACAAGACCAATGCTCCAAACAAACAAAAGTATACAGGAAATAAAAACCGTTTTTCGATTATTCAGCGACCAGTTCAGGAACTTCACATACAGGTCTTCTGTTTTATTTAAAACCTTCTCTCCCAAATTGTAAAAAGAGTCCAGTATGGATTTTGGTGAATTTGCATCACGCACAATCAAGATTTTTGAACACGCCATAGGCACAAGCATAAGGGCGGTAAACAGCGAAGCCACCAGGGCCATTACAACAATAGCTGCAAACTGTCCGAATATAATCGCAGCTATTCCACCAACAAATATAATCGGCGCAAAAATTGAAATGGTCGTCAGAGTAGAAGCAATAACGGCAACACCTACTTCATTTGCTCCGAGAATTGCACCCTCTTTTGGCCTTTGGCCCTTGGTGCGATGACGATTGATATTATCAATAATAACAATGGCATTATCCACGACGAGACCAACGGCAATCGCCAGACTAGCCAAGGAAGTTTCATTAATTGTGTAATCGGCCAAGTACATCAGCAGAAATGTAATGATAAGTGATGTTGGAATCGCAAGTGCAACAATAATACTGGCTCGAAGGTCCCGCAGGAAAAAAAGAAGCACAATAAAGACAAAGAAAGCAGCCCATAAAACCGTATTACGCAAATTACCCACCGAAGCCAATATAAACTCGGAATTATCCATTACCATCTTTAGCTCAACATCGGGCGGTAAATTCTTCTTTATTTCCTCGAGTTTTTCCCTGACCGCCCGCGCAACTGCAACTGTGTTTTCTCCGCTTTGCTTCTGGACAAATATAGCCATTGCCTTTTTGCCGTTCATTCGGACCTCATAGGTCCGCTCTTTGAAGAAATCTCTCACATCGGCAACATCTTTCAGTTTTATGGGTATATCGTTACGCCGGGCAATGACAACTTCGGCAACCTCCTGAGGGCTTGAAAATTCTTCAGGCGTACGCAACAGATAGTCCTTGTAACCGGTCTTTATGTTACCGCCGGGAGTACTGATGTTTTGAGCGGCAAGAGCTGAATTTACCTGTGCAGCCGATAAATTCAAAGCGGCGAGCTTGTCGCGGTCGATATCAACTCGAATCTGCCGTTCCAATCCTCCCCGAGGTGTTACTGAAGCAACACCCTCAACACGCTTAAGAGGGTCAATTATCTCATCATCAACTATTTTCTCTAAATCGGGATAGCTGTCATCAGCGGTAATTGCGATAATTGCAATCGGTATCATTGCAATATCAAACTTAAAAATAACAGGATTGTCGGCATCATCAGGTAATATATCCCTAATCAGGTCTATCTTTTCGCGCACATCGTTAATACTTTCATCTATCTTTTCACCCCAATCAAATCTCAAAGTCACGGAGGATATGCCTTCTTTGGAGATTGAAATTACCTCATCAACGCCTGATATGGTGCTGAGGGTGTCTTCCATCGGCTCAGTTATCAGCGTCTCTATTTCTTCGGGTCCTGCTCCCTGATAAGCAGTCAGGACGGAAACAGCCGGTATCTCCATCTCCGGCATCAAGTCCAATCCCAGCATCGACAAAGACACAAGCCCCAGAACCACCATTATTATAAATATCATGGCGGTAGTAACAGGTCTGTTTACAGAAAATTGCGCAAGCTTCATTCTATCGTTTACCTTCTTTAGTTTTTACCCCGTTAGATAAATTATTACTAACGGGGCGAACCAACACCGATTTCTTCCAACTTCACAACCTCGACTTTAATCCCGTCGATGAGATAATTCATCCCGTTAACTACAAGTTTTTCTCCCTGTTTTAAGCCATCAGCTATCTCATATACGTCTGCCTGTTTTATTCCAAGTTTGACAAAACGCTTACGGGCGATTCCATCCTCCACGACGTAAACATAAGGTTCGTCTATTCTGCCGCCAAGAACAACATCCCGAGGAATAATAACCACATCATCTTTACGCTGTACGACCAAGGTAACCCTGGCAAACATACCGGGTTTCAGCAGCAATTCGTCATTGTTCATACGAATCTCAACCTGTATTGTGTGCGTCTGCTCATCAAGAGCAGGATAGACTGAGTACACTTCAGCATCGAAGACCCTGTCTCCAAACGCATCAACCTTGATTCTCGCAGGCGTTCCAACGTCAATTTCCTCCCCATATCTTTCTGCAACAGCAACAATCGCCTTGACAGTTTTCATATCGGCTATCGTAACAATCCTTTCTCCGGCGTTAATCAGATTACCCTGGTCGATATGCTTTGCTGTAACGATGCCATCAATGGGAGCAACAATGGTTGATTCCCGCAGATTTATTTTAGCAAGCTCCAGATTCGCCCTGGACAGATTAAGCCTTGCTGCTGCCAGCTCTGCAGTGGTTACAGCCTTGTCTTTACTCTGCTCCGTAGCTGAGCCGCCTTCAAATAACCTAATCATACGCTTTTTTTCGCGCTCTGCATCGGCTAACTCAACCTCTCTGGCCTGTAAATCCGCCTTCGCCGCTTCCACTTGAGCCAGATAAGTATCATGGTCGATAACAGCAATCTGCCGGCCTTTTGTGACGGCCAGTCCTTCTTCAACAGCAACTGTATCACCACTATCCAGAATAACCTGTAAAGATTCAATTCTTCCAGGCACCTTCGATGTAACATCCACAATTTTGTCTGCCTTTATCCAGCCGGTTACCTCTATCGTCTCTTCTATCGAGCCGGTGCTGACAAGCTCAACCTCAACCGGAACTACTTTTTCCTGCTCCGAACTTTCGCCGGATTTATAAAAATAAACAAACCAAAAAGTAACAGATATCAAGACTAACGCTGCTATCCAATATGTAACTTTTCTACCTGCTTTCATTTTGGTCTATCTCACTTTCGTTTATAAAAGTTGCTGAAGCTGTTTCTTTCGCAGTTTCTGACTTATTATTCTCAATTTTGCCGTCGGAGACATCTGCTTCAAATGAAGTCAGCGTTCCCATTGCTTTGTGCAAATCCAACTTGGCAACGATGTGCGAATATATGGCCTGGTAATAGTTCGCACTGGCAGTCGTCAAGGCGGCCTGAGCATCTATCATCTCAACCTGAGTGTTTGTACCCTCTCTGTAACCTACTTCGGCAAGCCGCAATCCTTCTTCAGCCCTGGCAAGATTTAATCGCTGTGATTCGACAAACTCCCTGGCATCCTGAATACTCAATAAGGCACTGGTCAATTCAAATAAGGCGGTCTCTTCAGTATCAATCAAATCTATTTGCGCCTGCCTGACTCGTGCTTTCTGCTGAATAACCTCACCCTCGCGAGACAGCCCGTCAAATATAGGCATTGAGGCCATAACACCAACCTGCCACATATGCCCCCATTCAATCTCCATAGAGCTATGCGGGTCAGGTCTTGACCATATATTGTCATAGTATCCACTGACGGTCGGCCAATATCGACTTTGGGCAATTTTAAGCATCTGTTTCTGATACTTTATATCAAACTCACGGCTAAACAAATCAGGCCGATTGCGAAAAGCAGCCTTAACAGACTCATCCATCGTCATCTTAGAGGGAAGATAAACCAGCTCATCCGAGAGAACGAACTCACTATCCTGAGAAACACCCATTACCTTAATCAACTGTGCCTTTGCCAGATTTATGGCATTTTTGTTCTGTATGAACTCTGCCTGGAAGTTCGAAAGCTCCACTTCAGCTCGCAGAACATCGAAATCAGAAGCTACTCCCCCCTGCCGTTTCTGTTTTACATCATCAAGATGCGCCTTGGCAGAACGGACGGCATCAGCGCTAATCTGAAGCAGATGCTGGTTAAGCAGAACATCATAATAAGAATGAGATGCGGAATAAATTACATCCTGCACCGCCGCCCGAACAGTCTGGTCAGCAAGCAAAGAAAACAATTTGCCAGCCTTTATCGTAGCCGGTATCGAACCACCGGCAAAGAATGGTTGTGTGACCCGCAGATTAGTGGAATACGTGTGTATGTCGCCCATCGTAATTTTCTCGCCGAAATCGGGAATACTTATGGATGAAACCTCGTCAATCTCCTGCCATTCTCCGGTAAGGTCCACTTTTGGTAAAATTGCCGAGTATGATTTGTATCGTTCTCCACGGGCAATTTCCTTCTCCTGAATGGTCCTCTGCAAAACCTTGTTATTGACCAAAACCAGCTTTAAGCAGTCCTCTATACCTAAATCGCCACTTACATATATCTGAGAACGTTGCTGATTCTCTTTACGGTTTTTCCACTGTCGATATGCAGCATCCCTGGACAAACCAACATCCTGATAAAGTCGCTCACTGCTGCCGCAGCCGGCCTGCAACAATGCTGCAATCACAGCCCAGCCAAAACAAATAACTTTTTTCTTCATCAAAGTCATACCCGGTACACGTTAATACACACAAGCTATAAGGACACAATTAACCATTTTAATCATCTGCTTTAACACTGTCATTTTTCCTCGGCATAAGTCCGAATCCCGGCAGCAGAGAATTTGACAATGTGATTAACTGCTTCATCAAGGCCAAATCCCGGCAATTGTATAGGGTAACTCTGGTCAAACAAAGTTTGCACACGGATTAGATGCACTAACTGGCCGATGATAGAAAACAAAAGGAAAGGAACTTTTGATTTGTCTAAACCTGGAAAGATTTTCGCCAAAGAATTCTGCATAGCATTGAAAGTAGGTATAATTACTTCTTCAAGAAACATATTTTTAGGCAGGTGCGGTTCTACCATTTCATAGTCCATAAGCTTGATGAGCTGATAGGCCTTTCTTTTATCCTTAATCGGTTCGATAAAAGCCGTAGCGAAAGACCTTATCAAATCCTCCAAATAAGTTTCTTTAGCATTTTCCAACGTCATCCTTTCGATACTGCTCATGATTCTTTCTCGCGTACTTAGCAGATGGTGTCTCCAAACTTCGATATATAGTTTATCTTTACCGCCGAAATAGTAATTCACCGCTGCAAGGTTGCAGCCTGCTTCCGCAGCAATTTTGCGGACACTTGTGTCATTAAAACCATGTTCGCAGAAAAGCTCTTCTGCTGCGTCAAGCAGCCGCTTTTGAACCGGCCTATCTAAACAAAGGGCTGGATTATTACTTGAAAGTTCCATATTTAGACCCCTAAACAGTCGTTTCATACTATAGTTTAAAACACTTGTTTGAAAAGTCAAGTCTTTTTCTAATTTTTTTAAAATTAAAGTGTATTCATAGCATAACCGTCTGATATAAATAAACTTATGCACTTTCCGCCTCATAAAAACGGTTAAAACTGTAAGTAAATATCAAAAACCGTATAAAACATAATAAAGATATATAGATAATTCTATTCAAACTGCTTATAGAAAATAGGAGTAAAGAATCTCAACGAAACTATATCATTTCAGTTAACCCCCGGCTCTTAAAAAAGCCTTAAGATTTTATCACTTGGCCTCATCAGTTCACTTATAGGACGAACAAGTAATTGCCTCCTATAATATTACCTCCTGCCCTGCTCTTACAGCAATTATCAACTATAAGCCCAGTTTATTAATGGCGATACGATATAATCTCGATAATCTAACAGACATAAAAGAAACCATAATCTACTTGACAAAAGCAGATAAATAAGGTAAATTATTAAAAAAGGAGAGCGGTGTGAAACACACTATGGGTTGGGTAAAATCCCTTGTTTTGAGGGCCTCGAAGAGGAGAGTGTTATAAACAGTGCAATCCTTAAGGGATTTATTTATACATTCTTGTCTTCGTCCATAAGTTCTTTCCTCAACCGCTCCAGTTAACAAGCATTCTATTATTTATGCAAGAATACATTTGTAAAAAGAGAACCGTAACAAGCAGGAAAAGAAATACAAGTTTTTGGCCTGTAATATTAATTTTGTTATCAATCATGGTAGGGACGTGTTTTTCGGGGCAAATTTTCGTCGATGCGAATGCTACCGGGAACAATGATGGTTCAAGCTGGACCAACGCCTACAATAGTTTAAAGGATGCCCTGACTGCCGCCTCAAGTGGCGATGAAGTCCTGGTAGCCAAAGGCACTTACAAACCTGACCAAGGCAAGTCGATTACACCCGGTGACCGCGGGGCGACATTTCAACTGATTAACGGAGTAACAATTAAAGGTGGCTACGCCAGCTCCGGTGAATCAAATTCCAATGCTCGGGACATCAATAACAACAAGACCATCCTGAGCGGCGACCTGAGCGGCGACGATGACCCTAACTACACCAAAAACAACGATAACAGCTACAATGTGGTAACAGGTATGGGGACGGATAGGACTGCTGTGCTGGATGGCTTTACCATTTCCGGCGGTAAAGCCAGCAGTAACGGCGGCGGAGTTTATAATTACAGAGGCAGCCCAACATTGATGAATTGCGTGCTTACAGGTAATTCAGCAAACGGTAACGGCGGTGGTATGTATAACGACCAGAGCAATCCGACGCTGGTAAACTGCATGTTCATAAAAAACTCGGCAGGCGGAGCAGGCGGTGGAATATACAATTCCACCAGCAGCCCAATACTTACAAACTGCTCATTCAGCGAGAACTCTTCCCTGAACGGGGGCGGGATATACTGCAAGTACGATAGCAACCCGACACTGACAAACTGCACGTTTATTAACAATTCGGCACGTTATAGTGGAGGGATGGCCAATTACTTAAACAGCAATTCAGTGCTGAAAAGCTGTATATTCAGCAATAACTCAGCAGATAACGGCGGCGGAATGCGCAACTATAACAGCAATCCAACACTTATCAACTGCACATTCAGTAAAAACACGGCCAAAAACGACGGCGGCGGGATTAACAACCACAGCAGCAAACCGACACTGACAAACTGTATGTTCATAGAGAACTCCGCAGAAGGATGGGGAGGCGGTATAAGAAATTATGAGAGCAGCACAAAACTGACCTGCTGCACCTCTATCGGTAATTCGGCAGGCTTAGGCGGTGGTGGTATATATAATCGCGAAAACAGTAATGCAGAACTAACCAACTGCCTTCTATGGTCAAATAAAGATGGCAGCAGCAATATTGAATCCGCACAGATTGATACGTCCGGTAGCACACCGGCTATCAACTACTGCTGCATTCAGGGCTGGACAGACACTTTAGGTGGAACCGGCAACATTAATAAAGACCCGCTGTTTGTGGACATAACCAAAGGCGATTACCATTTGCAGCCAACATCGCCCTGTGTTAATGCAGGTGATGCAAAATATGCGGCTGCGGCCGATGAAACAGACATTGATGGTGAACCAAGGGTGATTAAGAACAGAGTTGACATCGGGGCCGACGAATATAATAACCAACGCCTGGTGCCATCAATATATCCTACTATACAAGCAGCTATAGATGTTGCATACCCCGGCGATGCCGTTGTTATCAGCCCGGGCGCTTACACAGGAGCTGGCAACCAGGAAATTGACTTTAAGGGTAAGGCCATTTCTGTAGAAAGCACTAATCCAACACACCACCACGTTGTTGTTTCAACAATTATCAATTGTGAAAACGAAGGTCGGGCATTCTACATTCACAGCGGTGAAGATGCAAACTCAATTGTAAATGGTCTGTCTATTGTAAACGGCAACGCAACAAATGGCGGCGCTGTATATTGCAAAGACAGCAACCCGACGTTGAAAAACTGTATATTCACCCACAACACAGCTCAATACAACGGTGGCGCAATGCACAACGAAAACAGCAACCCAACCCTGACAAATTGCACGTTTAGCGAGAATACCTGCGAACATGGCGGCGGTGGGATACATAACAACAACAGCAATCCAACAATAATCAATTGTCCATTTAAAAACAACTGGGCCAAATACGGCGGGGGCATGCACAATCGTGACGACAGCAATCCGATACTCAAACACTGTATGTTCAGCAGAAACTCATCAACAGAAAGCGGGGCCGGGATAAACAACCAAAACAGCAATCCCACGTTAATTAACTGTATATTCAGCAACAACTCGACTGACGGCAGCGGAGGCGGTATGTTCAACCAGAGCGGCAACGCAAATCTAGCAAGCTGCAAATTCACCAATAACACAGCCAATGATAACGGCGGCGGAATTTACAACTTATACTGCGAAGCAATACTAACAGACTGCAAATTCGACGGCAACCGAGGTGAAAACCACGGTGGCGGACTGTTCAACAGCAGCAGCTCAACTTTGGTAAACTGCATATTCAACAATAACTCAGCCGGAAGCGATGGCGGCGGGATGTTCAATCGTGAAGGCAACCCGATATTGACAAACTGCATATTTAGTGGAAACCTGAGTAATAACAACGGTGGAGCGATGTTCAATAATAACAGTCCCAACATTACGAATTGCACATTTGGCGATAACTTTGCAAAGTCAGGCGGCGGGATTTACAACGACAACTCCAGATTCAATTGCAAACCGACATTCACAAATTGCATCTTTTGGGACAACAAAAACTACAGTAAGGATGCCAATTCCACACAAATCTGTGGTGGTTTGCCTACTGTCAGTTACAGCTGTATCCAGAACTCTGGCCCGAACGTATATCCGGGGACCGGCAATATTAATGAGAATCCCTGCTTTACTAAACCGGGCTATTGGACTGACCCCAACGACCCAAATGCACAAACCGCATCGGATGACCCAAATGCCGTCTGGGTTGAGGGCGATTACCACCTGCTGTCACATTCACCCTGCATTGACGCAGGGGACCCGAATTCTGATTATTCGCTGGAACCAGAGCCGAACGGCGGAAGAATCAATATAGGCGCATATGGAAACACGCGTGAAGCAACATCCAAAAGCGGGACAGCTATCCTGTTTCGAGATATACACAATCCATTTATACTCAACGTATCAGATGAACCTCGCCAAATGTTCAGGAACTTTAAACAACCGTAGAAGAAAGTTGCCAATACTGTCGAATCAAAATCTCCGGCATACAACTAACTTGGACATAAAGACTTAATAGTATTTTAAACACCTTTCTTACCGGCCACATCTCATTACATCGCAAAGCATTTGTATATTCTCTTAAACCGGCTTGATAGAACCGCCTTAAAATGGCGGAGAATTGACCAACAGGTTCCCAAAACCGCCCAAAAACCGATAAAAAAGTTACAATCGATACAACCGGAGGATGGAAACAAATAAACGAAGTAATCAGGAGGCAATTTAAACTTTTTTTGTTGACTTTATTGCAAGGTCTGATATAATCGCAACATATAAGGATGGGTGAGTCTGAAGGGCCACACGGAAGTACCACACGTCTTTCTACTCGATGAGAAAAACGCAGAGTATATGTGCGGATAAACCTCTATTAGGAGAGCTATTCGCACAAAAATGGAAGATTTAAAGGTTTAAATTTGGAGGAACCGAGAGATGAAAAAATTAATAACGATTTGCATGGTATTGGCATTGATATTAACCATAAGCAACGTAGCCAACGCGACCTACTACGTTAAATACGATTTCGAAACGCCCTGGAGCGGCCCCTATACGCCGGGCTGGGACTGCTCAGGTTACCGTCACGGGGAAGAACCGGATACTAAAATGGAGCAGGTACAACTTACCGTCTTTGGCAGGTCCGGCTATGGTGTAAAAGTCTATGTAGACAGCGTTCCTGAAGATTGGATGTGGTGGGGAATAGTAGAGGTAGTAGATATGTTGGAAAACAGTATGAATACTGAATACGACCCATGGGTAAGCGTATATATGTATGATGCCGGCTACACATCCGGCAAAGACGCTACCGGCCAGTTGTACCCTCTTCCAAGCCATGTAACCGGCGATGATGACTGGACAGATGTGCAATTTGGTGGAAGGACGGTTGCTGAGTCAGTTTACTACTACACTTGGGCAGATGTTCCTCATCCGGGGTGGCAAGCAACTTCGGTCTCAAGACCTGACCTCAACAATGATGACAATCCTGTATGGGTTCAACTAAAGATACAACTATCCAGCTCAGACAACAAGTTGCATTACTACATTAATGGCAGCGAAGTTGGTGTATCAGACCGCAATGACTATCTTGACCTTGGCTCGCTTGGCTTAGGAGTTATGTTTGATAATCCACTATCAGGTTGGGGCGGAAACAAACCGTATGTCATCTTTGATGACTTTGAATTTGGCTCAACAATTCCTGAGCCAGCTACGATTTGTCTGTTAGGTCTTGGTGGATTGGCACTGCTGCGGAAGAAACGCTGATTCGTACCAAAAGTATTAGTCGACTAATGTTTTTGAATCAATTCGGGGCCTATATCGAAAACTCGGTATAGGCCCCGCTGAATTCAGAGTAGATAGAACGACCGACTTGTCGAAGACAAGTCGAGACAGTCAGCACACACCTTACACGTTAGTATCCCTCTTGCGTGTTGACAGAAGGATAATGTCTCCTATCGCCTCACTTCACCAGTGGGTCAATCGTCATTTTTTACGTCATTTCAAGGCCTTTTTCCACAGAGAGCCCTGCCACAATCTAACAACAACACATAAATAACCAATCGGTAAAAATGCTTATAACGAACCGTTAAAATAGCTAAAACCGATAAAATCGGAGGATAAAAAAAATAAGATAGATAATATAGAAAATATAGGTATTTTTTCTTGACTTTATTGCAAGGTCTGATATAATCGCAACATATAAGGATGAGTGAGTCTGAAGGGCCACACGGAAGTACCACACGTCTTTCTACTCGATGAGAAAAACGCAGAGTATATGTGCGGATAAACCTCTATTAGGAGAGCTATTCGCACAAAAATGGAAGATTTAAAGGTTTAAATTTGGAGGAACCGAGAGATGAAAAAATTAATAATATTCTTTGCAGCAGTTGTCATATTGTCGAATGTAGCGGTTGCAAATATCACCATTACCCCTGATATGGGTGCAAACTATACATACCAGCGATGGGATTTTGACACGATTGTGACCATTTTGGCCAGTGGCTCCCCACCTATGGCCATTTTTTCGAATATTGCGCCTGAGACTGATCAGAATCCGTACGGCTCCCCATCAGCCACGGTTGTTACCTATGGGAGTGACGCTGGTTGGTACGACAATCGCAACGGTCAAGACGTCATGCGTGCGAGCGCCTATAAGCTGATGTCGGTAACTTTGACGATTCCAAACCTGCCGAACCCTGAATGGTTTAAGATAGTTCAAATTGAGGCTGCCTACCAAGGCGCAATGACGGACCCCACCATCAGCGTGACGGGTGCTACGGGTACGGCTGAGAAAATCAGCGAAGTCTACGGCACAGACCAAGAGAGTTGGCCGGAAGTGACATCTACGTGGCACATCATCCCACAACCCGAATCGGAGACTATTTTGCTTGTCTTCATGGGTGGAGCAAATGGCGTTGACCTAAACTATATTGAGGTTGCAACGGTTTGTATTGTTCCCGAGCCGGCGACGATTTGCCTGTTAGGGATAGGTGGACTGGCATTGCTGCGAAGGAAGCGCTGATTCGCATCAAAGGTATTGATTAACCAATGGTTTTGAGTTGATTCGAGGCCTATACTGATTAGTATGGTATAGGCCTCGTTGTATTTAAGGTAATAACCTTACACGTTAGTATCTCTCTTGCGTGTTGACAGAAGGATGAGATTTCTTATCGCCTCGGTGTCTCTGGCAGCCAGCCATCGCTTTTCAAAGTCTTTTTCCTGAGCAATCTGAGCTATAGCCATAAGTGCCCTGAGGTGATAATTTCTCTCGTCCGGACTACCTACCAGAAAGAACAGTACCCTGACAGGGTCCGGCGCGTGCGGGAAGTCAATACCTTCACGGGCACGAACAATTAGAACATCGAATTTATTCTCACCTTCAAGCACAATGTGCGGAATAGCAAAGCCCGGCTGGACCACTGTTCCGCCTTCAGCTTCGCGATGGAGGAATTTCTCGAAGAGCACATATTCATTTGTTTCCAATCTCTGGGCTAAAATGGCGGAGACCTGCCGGAAGATTTTATCAGCAGGTCTTTTACCCTCGATATCCAAGATAACGCAATTTCTTATAAGGCGGTCGAACCTGTCTTCGATAATATCGTCGCGCTCGAACAGAATATCCCGCAGCTCTTTTTCGAGGGTGACGGTTTTTAGCTGCCTGTTAGTAACACGTTCGACGATGTGCATTGCCGCTGATGCCCTGCTGACCCGCTTGGAGACATAAAGCCAAAACCAGGCCACACTCAAAACGACAAAACCGGCGGAAATAAGAAGCGGGACTTTTCCCATATCGATGATAAGAGCGCTATAAGCAACAACAGCAAAGACATGGAGATATGGATATAAGGGTGATTTGAACTTCGGCCTATAACTTTGTATCCTGCTCTCGCGCATTGCAATGACACTTACATTGGTCAATATATAGAGAATTATCAAAAGGGTAGATGCGGTTTTCGCCAGCATTTCAATATCGAGGAAAATAATCGCCGTGACCATGAAGCCGGACGTTAGAACTATCGCAACGTCCGGTGTTTTGAATCGCTCGTTCACGCGAGCAAAAAAAGCCGGCAGCAGGCAGTCTCTACTCATAGCCATAGGTGAGCGTGAGGCTGCAAGTATCCCCGCATTTGCGGTAGTTACAAACGCTGCAATAGCAGCAATTGCCAGAATCACAAATCCGAACCCACCCATAAACTTGGCAGCAGCAGTTGATATAGGTGTGTAACTTGCAACCAGTTCAGCGTTGTCGACGACGCCAACCGTAACCGCAACTACAGCGATGTACAAAGTCGTCACAACAAACCAGGCCAGCAGCAATCCAAAAGGCAGATTTCTCGCAGGATTTTCCACTTCCTCAGCGACATTAACAACTTTGTTTAAACCTCCAAAGCTTACAAAAACCAGTCCTGTTGTGGCCAGCACTCCTAACCATCCTTTATCGAGAAAGCCCTCGAATCTGACAGGCCTGAGTGCTTTTAACCCCACAACTACAAAAGCAATGAGTATCAGCAACAGTATCGCCACAAGAATGACCTGAAACCTGCCCGTTTGTTTTACACTCAGTATGTTCAGCACAGTAAAACAAAGACAACACAAGACACCTATAGCTTTGAAATGATATTCATTAAGCTTAACTCCAAAAACAGTCTCTACCAAAAGGTCGACAAAAACTGCCATGCCAGCAACAGCAAAAGCGCTTTTCATCGCCAGAGAGAACCAGTCAGCCAGTCCGCTAAACAAACCCCCAATGGAACCGAGACTGCGTTCAACAAAAAAGTATGTCCCGCCGGCCCGTGGCATCGCCGTGGCCAGCTCTGCCTGGCTTAAGACACTGGGAACTATCAAAATCGCTGCAAAAAAATAGGATAAGATTACAGCGGGACCCGTTTTTGAATAAGCAATTGCAGGCAGAATAAACAAGCCCGAGCTTATCATAGCCCCAGCCGCTATAGAAAACACATCAAGCAAACCGAGTTGTTTCTTTAACGCTACTATCTTAAAACCTTCCGTGAGAACTTGGAATGTAACATTTAGAAATGCTTTTTCAAATAAACTCCATCTTTCCTTTCTTAATTCTCCATTTTAACTTCAGAAAAGCAACGCCTTGCTGACTTCGCTCAAAAAAGCTGCAACTTCAGCAAGCATTTTATCTTTATTGCTCAAATTGTTCTCAATCAAACTCACTATTTTTGAACCGATTATAACGCCGTCCGCACCTGCCCGGACGATTGCCGCTGCGTGTTCGGGCTTGCTGATTCCAAAGCCCACACAAACCGGAACGCTTGTCAGCTTTTTCAGTTCGCCAATCAGTCCTTCGACCACATCAGATAACTTATCCCTGCTTCCTGTAACACCTAACAACGAGACTGTATAAATAAAGCCGGTAGTCCTGGATGCAATGACTTTCATCCTTTCGGGTTCGGTATTTGGCGTAACTATAAAGACGGTGTCAAGACCCGCTGCAGCGGCAGCGGGCACTATTTCATCCGCATCATCGATACTTAAATCAGCGACCAGAACGCTGTTAACGCCGGCCTTGTGAAAATCGGCGAAGAATTTTTCCGTTGGGTACTGGTAAACAAGATTGTAATACATCAAAAGGCCGATTGGGACATCCTTATAGTCTTTGACTTTCCGGATAAAATCACGGGCCTTTGCCACAGTCATACCGCTTCTCATTGCGCGGATGTCGGCTTTTTGGATAGTGGGGCCATCCGCTATCGGGTCAGAAAAGGGTATGCCTAATTCCAGAATATCGGCGCCGGCATCAATTGCAGCTTTTATAATATCGAGACTCGTATCAAAATCGGGGTCGCCGATCACGAAAAATGGTATCAAAGCAGCTTTCTTTTGTTTTGCTAACTCAGAAAAAACCTTGCTGTATGTTTTCATCCGTCAAATACCTTAAACATTAATCGTTTTTTAGTGGCCTGCGTTTCTCCACGATTGAAACGTCCTTATCGCCCCTACCGGAGAGATTTACAACCGCGACGGTTTCGGCATCCAATTTATTCTTTTGGCTCATCAAATAGGCCAAGGCGTGTGCACTCTCCAGGGCGGGCAAAATACCCTCGGTTTTGCTTAAAAGCTCGAAGGCATCGAGAACCTGCTCATCTTCAGCAGCAACGTATTCAGCTCTGCCAGTATCTTTTAGTACACAATGCTCCGGCCCGACAGCAGGATAATCCAGGCCTGCGCTTACAGACTCTGTATCATAGACCTGACCTTCGCCATCCTGCAGCAGATATGCCTTTGCACCATGAAGGATGCCGACCCTGCCAGCCACGAGTGTAGCTGCGTGTTTTCCGCTGGCCAAGCTCCTGCCGCCTGCTTCGACCCCTATCAGCTTAACATCTCTATCGTCATAGAAGGCGGAGAATATGCCAATAGCATTGCTACCACCGCCGACACAGGCAACGACCATATCCGGTAATTTCCCGATTTGGTCAAGACACTGCTGCCTGGTCTCGATGCCGATGCAGGTCTGAAAATGTTTTACAATCGTAGGATACGGATGCGGCCCACAGGCAGAACCGAAAAGATAAAATGTATCGGTAACGTGAGCAGTCCAATAGCGAAGGGCATCGTTAATTGCGTCTTTGAGTGTTCCCGTCCCGCCTTCGACAGGGATGACCTCTGCGCCGCACAATTTCATTTTATGGACATTGACACTCTGTCGTTCGATATCAGTTACACCCATAAAGATTTTCGTCTCCATCCCCAAAAAAGCCCCTATCATTGCTGTAGCCAGGCCGTGCTGGCCGGCACCGGTCTCGGCGATGAGCTTGGTCTTGCCCATATATTTGGCCAACAGGCCTTGTCCGAGCGTGTTGTTGCCCTTGTGTGCTCCGCCATGCAGAAGGTCTTCGCGTTTTAGGTAAACTTTGAAACCGACATATTCGCTGAACCTTCTCGCACAGTAGAGGGGGGTGGGTCTGCCGTTGTAATCTCTGGAAAGCTGCGCCAGCTCAGCCACAAACTGCTTATCTTCGTAAAAACGATAAAACGCCTCTTCCAATTCCTCCAAAACCGGTATCAAGACTTCCGGCACATAGAAGCCGCCATAGTCTCCGAATCTGCCTTTATATTTCATAGTAAATTTACCTACCCTCTTAAGTGCTCAATATTCTCAAATAGTTTTTTCATTTTTTTATGGTCTTTTTTACCCGGCTCGGCTTCGACACCGCTGCAAACATCAATTCCATAAACACCCAGCTTAACTGCCTCAGCGGCGTTGTCGGGATTTATGCCGCCTGCTAAAAAAATCCGTTTCCCGATATGCCCAACGATATTCCAGTCAAAGGTCAGTCCCGTGCCGCCGTATTTTTCAGGATGAAAAGCATCCAGTAAAATAGCATCAGTAAAGTAATTCTCTGCGAGCCGAATATCGTTTTGACTCTTCACCCGCAGCGCTTTCATAGTTCGGACGTTAAGCGAAAGAAACATCCGGCAGAACTTCGGGCTTTCATCTCCGTGCAACTGCACCCAGTTCAACCGGCAGTGTTTTATCGTTTCATTGATTTTACCAAATGATTCATTTTCGTCGCTGCCCGCCTCATGCACAAACACACCGGCAACATCCATAAAACCGGGCAGTTTGGCTATTATCTCTGCGGCCTTATCAGGCGTTATAAATCTCGGGCTTTTCTGATAAAAATTAAATCCCAGTAAATCAGCACCCATATCAACCGCGGCAGAAGCATCTTCATAATTGGTAATGCCACAAATTTTGACCTTAACTATCAACATAAATCGTCCCTCGTTTCCCGTCTCTCGTGACTCGTAGTTTGCCTTTCAATTACACTTTATTTGATACTTCGATTAATTTTTCCAGGCAAGTCGATGCTTTGCCGTTATTGACGGAGTTCTCGGCCAGTTTAATTGCAGTTCTGAAATTATCTGCCAAGCCCGCAACAATGATTGCCGCCGAAGCGTTCAGAATAACAATATCCTTGCGAGGGCCTTTTTCTTTACGATTCAAAATATCACGAATTATACCGGCGTTTGTTATTGCATCACCGGTTTTAAGTTCATCTATCGAAGCGCCAGAAATGCCAAAATCAGCAGGGTCCAGTTCCATCGAGCTGATTTTGTCGTTTATAAGCTGTCGAATCTGAGTTTTGCCCAAAATACTTATCTCATCCATACCCTGGCCGTGGACAACCATTGCCCTTTTTGCACCAAGAATCTTAAGGGTCTCAATAATCCTGTCCAGCAGTGCTTCTTCCGCGACGCCCATAACCTGGGCGGTTGCACCGGCGGGGTTGGCCAACGGCCCAAGAATATTAAAGGCGGTTCTGAAATCCAGACTCTTGCGAATCGGCTGAACGAATCTCATCGCAGGATGGAATTTCGGAGCGAACATAAAACCGATATGCGCCTGCTTAACACATTCAGCCACGATATCCGGCCCCGGGGCAATATTCACACCCAGCTCTTCTAACACATCGGCTGAACCACATTTGCTCGTGATACCCCTGTTGCCGTGCTTTGCCACATAAGCACCGGCTCCAGCCGCCACAATAGCGGCAGCAGTAGAGACATTGAACGTTTTTACGGTTGCTCCACCTGTGCCGCAGGTATCTATAAGGTTGTCAATATCAACCTCAACCGAAACGGCGTGGTCTCGCAGGGATTTCGCAAGGCCGGCAATTTCAAAAGAGGTTGCCCACTTCATTCTCATCATTGCCAAAAAAGCAGCAATTTGAACTTCTGAAACCTCGCCTTCGAAAACAACATCCAGCAGCTCCTTCGCCTGTTCAAATGTCAAGTCGCTGCCATTTAAAATGATTTCGAGATATTGTGTAATTGATACCATCCTCAATCTTTCTTTTTTCGTTCTTTCGCGATTGATAAAATGTTTTCGATGATTTTTCCTCCTGCGGGGGTCAGAATGCTCTCTGGATGAAACTGCACGCCGAATATCGGAAGCCCTTTGTGCTCAATGGCCATAGTGATACCTTCAAATTCGGCGGTTTTTTCCAGGCAGTCGGGAAGTTCCTGCGTATAGCAGCAGAGACTATGGTAACGTCCCGCCTGCAGAGGATTCTCAACGCCGGCAAATAAGCCCTTTTCATTATGCGTTACCCTCGATGGCTTGCCGTGCATCGGGGCAGGGGCGTGGCTGATTTTACCGCCGAAATACTGCACTACTACCTGATGACCGAGGCAGACGCCGAATATGGGCAATTTATCCTTGAAATAATCAACGGCGGAAAGCGAGACTCCTGCAGTATCGGGTGTTCCTGGGCCGGGTGAAATTACAAGCAAATCCGGCTTAAATTCATCAACTACCCGCTTAAGCTCTCCGAGCTTAGTATCAGCCCTGTAAACCTTTGCATCGCAGTTACGCTTACAGAAATCGTCCACAAGGTTATATGTAAACGAATCGAAGTTATCGATAAACAAAACTTTTCTTTTTTTATCTTTCATTTTATCCACCACGAATAGCTCGCAGGCAGGAGCCGGCTTTATGCTCGGTCTCCTCAAATTCAGTTTTCGGGACGCTGTCGTGAACGATACCTGCGCCGACACGAATATAAGCCATATTGTCCCTGACCTGCAGCGACCTGATAGTAATACAACTGTCGAACTGGCCATCGACGGTCAGGTAGCAAACCGCCCCGCCGTAATAGCCGCGTTTGGTTTTCTCAAACTGGCGGATTATTTTCATCGCCTCGATCTTCGGAGCGCCTGTAAGCGTTCCCATATTCATCGTTGCCAGATATGCATTTAAGGCGTCGAGGTCTTTTGCAAGTTTGCCTTTGACATTGCTTACTAAATGCTGGACCGATTCGTATTTCTCGGCTATCAGTAGCTCCGTAACGACCCTGCTGCCGGGCTCGGCAACGCGGGCTATATCATTTCTTGCCAGGTCAACCAACATCATATGCTCAGCCAATTCTTTTCGGTCGAGCTTTAGCTCCGCCTCGTATCTGAAATCGGTGTCCTCGTCGATTTGGCCGCTGATTCGGCCCCTTGGTTTTGTGCCGGCGATAGGCCTTATCTCCACACTTCTCGGCTTTTGACCGCTGACCCTCAGATTCAGTTCCGGGCTGGAGCCCATCAGGAGCGTATTGGGAGTGTTTATATAAAACATATACGGCGAAGGATTTAAAACTCTCAGCCGTTTGTAAACATCCAGCGGCTCATCCGGACAGGGCTCAATTTTGGTCCTGCTCAGGACTACCTGAAAGATATCGCCGTCGATGATGTGCTTTTTTGCACGTCTGACCATATCTTCATACTCCGGCTGGCTGGTATCAGTAGAAGGCTCCGGACCGGCAGTCCTGCCGGTGCCGGTAAAGGGCTTTACTTTCGGCGCCTGTCCGGCAGTCCTGCCGGATGCAGTATCGAAGTAATAATCGAAGCACTGCTGCACTTCGGCAATTAAAGCATCGCGGTCGCCGTCGGTTATGATGCAATTTACAACCACATAACCTTTGCCTGCCTGGTGGTCAACCAGAAAGATATTGTCAGCAAAGTAAAGCTCGTAATCGGGATTGCCGAGCTGGTCAATCTCGTTGGGAGGGAGTTTCTCGAACTGGTCGATGAAGTCGTAGCTTATAGCTCCCAGCAGGCCGCAGGTTACACGGAATGGTTTGCTGGCCAGAGAAAAAGAGAACGCAACAGCACGCAGGACGTCCATTTGATTTGTGCTTTTCAACCGGGTCTGTTCATCAACTACATCTTCGCTCTTTTTGATTCGGCCTGAAATCTGCTCCTGGCCAAAATCTATCAACTCACAGAAAGCAAACCTCTGTTTTTGCGTGGAAAGGTATTCGAGTATTCTTTTGCCGGTATTGCTCAATGCCCTAATGGCGAATTCATCGGCTTTACCGGTCAGATACAAGGCCGGCCTGGCCGTGCCGAAACTGAGGGCGTTTTCCGATAAGTAGTCGCTGGCCTCGAGCAGGCAGCAGTTTTGGGCCCGGCCGTAGTCGCTGAGCTTCGCAAAGAAATCGACCGGCTCAGTCAGTGCGAGCTCTTTTACGATGGGGACTATTTGCCCCGGCTTTGCATCAGCTATTATTTGTCTATAATCATCCATCTTTCTTATCTCGTTTTGCCACCAAGGCACAAAGACTCGAAGTATTAATTCAGCAATTGCTTTTAATTCTCATTTATTGCAAGCGAAGCATTTTGCTACACTTACTTTGTGCCTTAGTGCCTTCGTGGCTTCTATGATATCGTAATTTTTAGTCGCTAACAGGCGAAAATACAAATAAAAAACGCAGCTTGTTTTTCTCAACAGGCTGCGTTTTTCGCAAAATTCAATAAATTGTAAACAGCAAATCACCGCACACCTGCCAGAATTTATCCCGCAGGCCACCACCAATAAGCAGTATTTGGACGGTTAATTTGCCTCATAACATCAGTATTAAACCAAATTCCTGCACCTTTGTCAAGTATAATCGAAAAAATTTATAAGTCACACGGCCAGGATGGCCGTGCTACGTAGTAGATTAGCTTTTCCGGCCGGCTTCGGCCCGGGCGCGTGCCAACTGGTCCACTGCAACGGCAACGATAATAATCGCTCCAATTACAATCAACTGAACGTTAGTCGATATTCCCAGCAATGTGCAGCCATTTCGTAAAAAACTAATCAACAGTGTTCCTATTATGGTTCCGGTTATTGTTCCCCTGCCGCCTGCCAGACTGGCTCCACCAATCACAACCGACGCTATAATATCCAATTCAAGGGCGATACCGGCTGTCGGCTGAGCTGAGACGGTCCTGCTGGTTGCAATCATCGCTGCTATGCCGACAAAAAGACCAGTAAGGGTATATATGTAAATAAGATTCCTGTCCACGCTCACACCGGCGTGGAAAGCCGCTTCACGATTTGAGCCAATAGCATAAGTGTAACGCCCCAGCCGAGTATATTTTAAGAGAAATCCGGCAATAGCCACAATAACAACAAAAACTATAACAGAGACAGGGATTCCCAGAACAACGCCGCTGCCAAGATATTTGTAAGACGGCACATTATAGGGTTGTCCATCATTCATCACATACGATATACCGCGAAATGCACTCATAGTACCAAGTGTTACGATAAAAGGCGGCAACCTGAGCTTTGTGATAAGCACACCATTGGCCAAACCGCACGCAATACCCGTCCCAATGCCGACAAAAGTCCCGAACACAAGAGCGCCTCCCTGCGGGTCCGTCCCGCCGACAGCAATCATCGCATACGCACCCACCATACCGGCAAGAGCCAGCATTGAGCCAACCGAAAGGTCAATCCCCGCGGAAATAATAACCGAAGTCATACCAACTGCGATTATGCCGTTAACACTCGAACGGCGCAGGACATTCAGGAAATTGTCCATCGTCAGAAATGTATCGGGCGCGTATGCCGATAGCCCGCAAATTATCAAAATAAGACTGCCAAACGGCAGTAACTGTCTTGCAAATTTGCTCATTTAGTTTACCTCCACTGCCGCCAGGTGCATAACCTGCTCCTGCGTAGTTTCGCTGGTTTTCAAATTACCCACCAGCCGACCCCGCCGCATTACCAAAATCCGGTCTGCTATCCCAAACAGTTCCGGCAGTTCGGAAGAAATAAATAAAATGGCTTTGCCCTGCTCGGCGAGCTGGTTAAGAAGCGCGTAAACTTCCTTTTTGGCCCCGACGTCGATGCCGCGTGTCGGCTCATCAAAAATCATAAACTTGGATTTGGCAAGGAGCCAACGGGCGATAAGGATTTTCTGCTGGTTGCCGCCGGACAGCGAGTCCACAGGCGCCTGCGGGCCCAGCCATTTGATTCCGACACGCGAGGCAATATCGTCAGCGATTTTATTTTCCCTTGCCGGGCTTATTACGTTCTTCATTCCAATAGCGACAAGGTTCGGCAGCGTAATATTCCAGCTACAGGGAAGCTGCAAACACAATCCTGTCCGCTTGCGATCTTCGGTGAGAAAGGCAATCCGGCCAAGACGAATGGCATCGGCTGGAGAATTGATTGAAAGCTCTTTGCCATCGAGCACAATTGTGCCGGAAGTTTTTTTGTCGATACCAAAGATAGCCCTTGCCACATCCGTTCGTCCCGCACCGACAAGCCCGGCCATACCGACAATCTCACCGGCTCGAATATCAAATGAAATATCGCTTATGCGCCCGGTAGATGAAAGATTATCTACTCGGACGCAAACATCACCAATTTGGACATCCCGGCTCGGAAAGAATTCGGTCAGCTCACGGCCTACCATATAGCGGACGATTTGGCCGATGTCGAGCTTCGTTACCAATTCGGAATGAACAACTTTGCCGTCACGCAAAACAGTAACATCATCAGCCAGGTCAATTATCTCTTCCAGCCGATGGGAGATATAAATTATGGCAATGCCCTGCTGACGTAACTGCCGGACCACCTCGAAAAGCCGCTGAGTATCGCTCTCAGAAAGCGAGGAAGTCGGCTCGTCCATAACAATTATCGAGGCATTTCGCATCAGGGCTTTGAGTATCTCTACAATCTGACAATCCCCAACCGACAGATTCCCCACCACGTCGGTCGGGTCAATTTCGAAGTTTAATTTTTTGGCCAATTCCACGGTCTTGCGGACCATAGCTTTGTAGTCGATAGTCCACGGCAGCAGGCCTGATAGTTCGTTACCGAGAAAGACATTCTCCGCCACCGTCAAATGCTCGGCCAGGTCAAGCTCCTGATATATCATCGAGACGCCGGCGGCAAGCGCCTGCTGTGGGTTATCAAAAGCACAGGGCCGACCCTTGATCCCAATCGAGCCGTTATCCGGCTGATAAACACCGGCCAGGATTTTCATCAACGTGGATTTTCCTGCTCCATTTTCCCCCACCAAGGCGTGAACGGTGCCCGCTCGAACAGCAAAACTAACATCGCAAAGCGCCTCAACAGGGCCAAAACGCTTCGATATCGCCGTCATCTGCAAAGCAATGTTTTCCTGACGTGATTCTTTTTGCTGATTTGCCTGTATCATTGCAGGTTGAGCAATTCCTTAATATCAGGTTCTCCGAGACGCTCTCTCGTTACCAGCTCAACACCGGTATCAATGCGTTTGGGCGGCTCTTTGCCGTCGAGCTTGTCGATTATGGTTTTAACGCCCAAATAACCCATCTTGAGGGGATTCTGCACAACGAGTGAATCAATAACTCCGGATTTTAGGCCGTTAACAAGGGCATCCTCCGCATCAAAGCCGACCATTTTTATTTCCTTGCGTCCCTGGCTTTGCAGGGCCTGCAATGCCCCAACTGCGGTGGAAGCATTACAGGCATAAAGACCATCAAGGTCGGTGTTCTTCGTCAGCATATCTTCGGTTGCCTGCAGGGCCGTTTCTACCGTGGCCATTCCGTATTGCTCATCCACAATTTCAATATCGAGGAACTCTTTTTTAATGGTATCGATAAAGCCGTTCTCACGATTAGTCGTCGAGGCAGAGTTGGGCACATACCTGACAACGATTATCCTGCCTTTGCCATTAAGGATTTCTCCCATCCTCCTTGCAGCAAGGACACCGCCTTTGTAGTTGTCTGTTGCGGCGAAAGAGACGATTTTATCCGTGTCGATTGCCGAATCAATAATCACACAGGGTATATTATTCTCATACATCTTCACAACCGAAGGCACAAGGGCCTTTCTGTCAAGCGGGGCAAGGACAATACCTGACACCTTCTGAACGATAAAATCCTCGATAATTTGAATCTGCTCTTCTCGGTCGGTTTCGAGTTTCGGGCCGTTCCAGAAGATTTTAGTGCCGGTTTCCTCGCCGGCCTTCTCCGCACCGGCACGGACCGACTGCCAGAAAATATGCGTCGTCCCCTTGGGAATTACGGCGATACGGCGCTGCGACCCGGTTGTGCCCTTGCGAGAAATGCCAATCACGATAAAAACAGCCGCTACGGCAACAAGTATAATAATCGGCAATATCTTTTTCATATTCCTGCTCTCAGAAATTTCGTTTTAACCACTATAAAACCTCTATAAAGTATATCCGCCCAGCTTCAAATTACAAGGCCGCAATTGACACGAATACATTTTGCCGGGTTTTTTCGAAAATGACACTTTTGCCTTATTGACAAAGCACTCTGCTTCAGTTAATATGCTCCGGCAGTAGTTTTTAATAAGATTCTACTGTCGGGAAGGGTAAATGTGAACCCCGTTAGAAGCCCTAAAAACGGAAATGATATAACACAACCCGATATAAGATACGGGACTAAAGAAAAAACCACTAGAAACAACATTTCTAACGGGATGAAGATTTTAGTTTGTATCCCTGCTCGTTACGATTCGACCAGATTCGCCAATAAAGTTCTCGCCAAAGATACGGGCAAATACCTAATCCAGCACACCTACGAACGGGCCTGTCTTGCCAAACTGCCCGAAAAGGTAATCATAGCAGCCGACGATGAAAGAGTCGTCGATGCCGCCAGAACCTTCGGGGCCGAATGTATCCTGACCTCGGTTGAGCACAAAAGCGGCACAGACCGCATCGCCGAAGCAGTTAAAAAAATAGAAGACAGAGGACAGAGGACGGAAGACAGAAAACAGAAAAACAACGAGATATGCTTCACGCTTAACAACGATGATATTGTGGTGAATGTGCAAGCCGATGAGCCGGAAATTGACCCGAAAAACATCGATTACGTGGCTCAGCTTTTGATTGATAATCCCGACTGCCCGATGGCTACACTTGCCGCCGAGTTCCAAAACGAAAAGCAAATCGCAGACCCGAATATCGTAAAAGTAATTACCGATTGCAATAACAGGGCAATTTATTTCTCCCGTGCGCCAATTCCTTATGACAGAGAAAAAGCAGGCATAGGAAATCCTAAACAATACTTGCGGCATATCGGGATTTACGCCTACCGCAAGGAATTTCTAATGAAATTCACCGCACTGCCGTCCGGCAGTCCTGCCGGACTGGAGAAAATCGAAAAACTCGAGCAGTTGCGGGCGATTGAAAATGGCTTTATCATCTTAGTCGGCAGGGTCGAACATACCTGCGACGGAATCGATACACCGGAGCAATACGCAGAATTTATTAAAAGATATAAAAAACAGCAACAGTGAGCATAAAGGAAAAACTTATGTCTAAAGAAAAAGACTTATTAGCTTCAGTAAGTGACATCTCTACCGAAAGTGAGTTTTTCTCGCTGATACCGGCTGGTTACAAAAAAGGAAAGACCCGCTACGTCTTCGTTATGGGGACGGTAATGAGCGGATTAGGCAAAGGGATATTCTCATCGTGTCTGGCCAAGCTGATGCAGGATAAGGGGCTTAAAGTCGCACCAATAAAACTCGAAGGATACCTGAATATTGATTCGGGCACGCTGAACCCATTTCGCCACGGCGAAGTATTTGTGCTCGATGACGGTATGGAATGCGATATGGACCTCGGCACATACGAGAGGATGCTCGATATGGATTTAAGCAGGGCAAACTTCGCCACCAGCGGGCAAATATTCAATTCCGTTCTCAACAAGGAACGCCACGGCGATTACCTCGGCAGAGACGTCCAGATGATTCCACATGTCACCGGCGAGGTCAAATTGAAACTTCGCCAATTAGCCGCTCAAAGTAATGCCGACATCGTATTCGTCGAAATCGGCGGAACGGCAGGCGACCTGGAAAATGCGTATTTCATCGAAGCTACGCGTGAGCTGGCCTACGAAGAAGGGCCGAACAGCTGCTGCTTTGTCGCACTGACTTATATATTAGAACCTCCGACCCTCGGCGAACAAAAATCAAAGGCAGCACAATTAGGAATCAAGCAGCTTATGCAGTTAGGTATTCAGCCGGACATTATCACCTGCAGAGCCACCCATCCGGTCAGCGACAAGGCACGGGAAAAAATCAGTGTTTACAGTAATGTCCCGCTCGAACGGGTTGTCAGCTTACCCGATTCAGCCAGCATCTATATGATACCGGCAATGCTGAGAGACGCCGGTCTGGATTTCGAAGTCTTGCGGCTGTTAAAAATCGAAGACAGAATAAACCTACATCACGAGCGCAAGGCCTGGGCTAAATGGTGTGATTTCACCGACAAAATCGACGCCATCAATCGCAGGATAAACATCGGTATCACCGGCAAATATACCACTGTGCGCGACAGCTATGCCTCGATAATCAATGCCCTCGAACACGCCGGCATCGCTCTCGACTGCAAGATAGAAATAAAATGGGTCGAGACAACCGGCATTACCAATGAAAACGTTGCTGAAAGTCTGAATGACGTTGACGGTATTATTGTGCCCGGGGGCTTTGGAACCCGCGGCGCCGAGGGGAAAATCGCCTGTATAAAATATGCCAGGGAAAATAATCTGCCATATCTGGGCCTGTGCTTCGGCTTTCAAATGGCGGTTATAGAATTTGCACGCAATGTATGCGGTATAAAGCAGGCCAACAGCACCGAAATAGAACCGAACTGTTCTGAGCCGGTAATCGATATTCTCCCTGAGCAGAAAGAAATCGAAGGCCTCGGCGGAAATATGCGCCTCGGCGGACAGGATATAGAGCTCAAGCAGGAGACTTTAGCATGGGGACTTTTCGGCAAGGCAAGTTCGATTAGAATGCGATTCAGACATCGCTACGAGGTTGACCCGCGGTATATAGAGCGATTTGAAAAAGAGGGTTTGGTCTTCTCCGGCAAAGCTCCAAACCAGCCGATTATGCAGATACTGGAACTGCCCGGCCATCCATTCTTTATGGGCACCCAGGCACATCCCTGTTTGACTTCCCGTCCGCTGCGGCCTCAGCAGATGTTTGTCGGTCTTGTTGCAACAGCGATACAAAAACGATACGGCGATGAAAAATTACCCGACTGTATAAAAACCGTCCAAAAAGTGTGTAAACAGGACAATTAGCAACCACTCACAAAGGTGTGTCCGGCTGCGCCGCCGGCTTTTTGATTTCCTCAAGCTCAGCTTTAAGTTTTTCAACTTGCAGCTTCAGATTCTCGTTTTCCTGGTGTAGTTTTACGTTTTCCTTACCCAGATTTTCGATAAATTCATTTAACCGGCCTTCATACTTTTCCGTCAACTGCTCTTCCAGAGCTTTCTTTTCTTCCTGGCACTTTATAAGCAGTCCTTCCTGCTTTTTTAATTCACTCTTATGTTGCTCTTTCAGTTTCTCTATTTCGCTGTCACGCTGCTGTAACAGATTTTTCATCTGTATGTTTTCCGCAGCAATAACCCTGGCCTTTTGATTATCCCTAACCTGCTCTTCCTCACAACCGGCGCTTAATATAATAACAATAATCCCAGCCGTTAATATAAATGTTCTTATGCCCGGGCCTTTCATCGTCTTATCCTTTCAAAAAAGCTGTTTTTAAATCCCTAAGATTTGGCTTACAATATAACAATACGTTATTTATTGTCAATAATTTGTCCTATTCAAAAAGCACTTTCAACTTTTCCTTATCAGCGGGGTCAATCCGGCTGCGGTCCGTCCACACCGCCAGATCCAAACTTTTTCTACAGCAACATTCCTCGCAAACAAGCTCAACACTGCCCTTCAAAACGGCCTTTATAAGCTCAAGACAATTTTTCGTTGCCGCCCGCAAATTACTGATTATTTCCTCGAGCAGGGTCTGCTTCTCTTTTTCGGCATCATGCAGCTTCCAGCAGTCATAGTCACAAGCCAACGCAACAAGAGCGTAGCAGATTTGCGCCTCCCTTGCCAACTTTGCTTCCGGCATAGCAGTCATACCAATCAGGTCACCGCCCCAGCTTCGGTGCATAAGCGATTCAGCCCGCGTGGAAAACTGAGGCCCTTCCATACAAACATAGGTGCCCTTCGGATGTGTCTTTACATCGATGTCCTTTACCGTATCAACAAGTATTTTTCGCACTCTTTCGCAGGTCGGCTCGGCCATCTCGCAGTGCACCGCACCGAAACCATCAAAGAAGCTGTTTTGCCGTTTGAATGTCTTGTCGATAAACTGGTCAACAATAACCAAATCGCCGGGAGCAATTTCTTCCCGCAGCGAGCCCACCGCCCCGCTGCCGATTACCGTCCGAACTCCGAGCGATTTGAGTGCGAAAATATTGGCTGCAAACGGCACCTCGCTCGGTGAGAGTTTATGCCCTTCGCCGTGCCGATTCAAAAATGCGATTTTCTTATTGCCTAACCTGCCGACTAAGACAGCAGTACTTGGCTTGCCGAACGGCGTATCGATATCGCGAAATTCCACATCAGATAACTGCTCGGCCACTGCATCACCCAGACCTGTCCCGCCTATTATACCAATCAGTTCTTCTTCCATAATCTTTCGCCTTTCCGACTTTAATCGGCCAATATAGTAACTCCTTCTGCGGCCGTTTTCAATTATAGAGAAGTACGATAGCGATTTATCAGCCCAAAAACAACAGCAACAACCATAAGCGATGCTGTCCCTACCGCACCGATGATGATTTTATCGATATCGCATTGTGCCCAATTCCAAGAACCAGGCAGGTTCCGAGCAAAGGTGCCCCAGGAAATTACAGCAATACTCGCTCCAATCGATACAAAACCCTGCCACAAACGAAGACGGACTCTCAGCAAGGACAAAATAAACAGCCCCAAAATCCCGCCGCCAAAGATTCCTGATATCTGCCACCAAACGTCCAGCGCGCTTTTCGCCCTAATCATCAGAAGGGCAAAACCGGTTCCTAACAAACCCCAAACCACCGTCGCAAAACGCAGAAATACAATGCCGGCCTGCTCACCAATTTTCGGCCTGAAATATCGCTTACAAAAATCCAGCAACAAAACGGTCGCCGAGCAATTCAGGGCCGAGTCAACAGTGCTCATAGCAGCCGCTATGATAGCTGCGATGATTAATCCCTTCAGGCCAGCCGGTATCCGGGTCGCAATGAAATAAGGGAAGACCTGGTCGCCTTTGGTTATTCCCTCAGCAAGTTTTTCGCCGCCGGGACCGTAAAAAGCAAAAAGAGCCGTTCCAATATAAAGAAAAACAGCCGTAAGAGGAATGTAAATCAGCATAGCAATCCAGATTGAGCGTTTCGCTTGTCGCTCTGTCGGGACAGAGCAGTATTTTTGCACGTAGTTCTGGTCGGCCAGAAGGTTCCGCAGATTTTCAGTAACCCCATAAATAATCATTACCCATATAGTTCGTGAAGACAGAGATAAATCCCAACTGCCAAAGCTGAATTTATTGTTGTCAATGGCCGCCTGTATTAGAGGCTGCGAGCCGGAAAAAATATGCAGCGACAAAATAACCGCACAAAAAAGAATGCCCACAATCATAATTGCCGATTGCATAACATCGGTCCAAATCACAGCTTCCATTCCACCAAGGAGTGTATAAATAATGGTAATCAGGCCGATGACCAAAATCACAACGCCAATGTTCCAGGGAACAAATGTACTTAAAAGCAGAGCGACCAGGTAAAGAATCACTGCAACACGCCCAACCATATACAGCAAAAACGATAGTGCCGCATATATTCTCGCCCAGGAGCCGAGCCGGTCCTCCAAAAACGTATAAACCGATATAAGCTGCGTTTTGCGATAATACGGCACGGCATACCTGCAGACCAGCCAGGCCACAGGAAAAATACAAAGTGAAAAAATAATAGGATGCCAATTAGAATCGAAGGCTTTGCCCGGTGTAGCGATATATGAAATGCTGCTTGTATAAGCGCTCATCACAGCCAGTCCCGCCGCCCAGGCGGGAATCGAACGGCCGGCAACCATAAATTGCTCGGCTGTTTGGCACTTACGGCGATAATAAACGCCCATCCAAATCAGAACGCAGCTATAAACAATCAGTATGCCGATATCGAGAACGTCAAGGCCTCCCTGCATAACGTCTTATCCAAACCTGCTTTAACTATACTCCGTAATTTTTAGCTCTTTTATGTACCGATGGATAATATCCCTCTCTGCATCTCGAAAACAGTGAAACGGCTCAGCAAGGAAATCACTGCAAATACCCATACAGGAAAGTGCACACTTCAATCCTTTCAAATAGCTCGATTCATATTTTCCAACCTTGTATATGGTAGTGCTTATTTGAATTACCTTCTTGTGCAGAAGCTCCACCGCTGCCAGGTCTCCCGAGCATACCGCATTATAAAGGTCAACATAAAGCTTCGGGACAATGTTGGCACCTCCGCACACACCACCCTGCGCACCCAACAAAACTGCATCTGCAAGAAGCTCCTCATGGCCTATAAGTAGGGAAAAATCCGTGCGGTCCTTCAGTAGTGAATGAATCTGGTGGAAATAGACCATATCAGCGGAACTATCTTTCAAACCGACGATGCCTTCGATTTCAACCGCCGCCTGAACAGTCTCCGGCTGAAAGACCTGTCCATTACAGCTTGGCATATTGTAGAGTAACAATGGAAGTGGCAGCTCAGGCACCAGATGTTCAAGATATTCAAGCAGTTCCGGCTGACCCGCAGGGAAATAATACGGCAGCGCCAGCACAACGGCATCCGCACCTGCCTCTTTTGCCTTGTGCGCCATTTTCACGGACTCGACAAAAGAAGTATCTGTTATCCCTACCAATATCGGCACCCGCTTCTGTACCTGGGCACAGACACGCTCGATAAGCTCGAACCGCAGGGCATAACTGAGACCCGGCGCCTCACCCGTCGTTCCCAGCACAAACAATCCGTTCACACCGCCGGCAAGAATATGCTCGATAAGCCGCTCCAGGCCTGGGACATCAAGGGTATCACGGCCCAAAAGAGGCGTAACCATCGGCACAATAATCCCGCGAAGCGGCCTCGGCATTATATTCTCGTCTGATGCCATCTATAACAGCCCTGCATATAACAATCAACCACACCTGTCTAATCGGTGTAATCTGTAAGCGGATTTAGTATAATTGCTTTTATGAGTTTAGCTCAAGATATAAAAAACAAAGCCATTGAAGAGGGTTTTGACCTCGTCGGCATAACAGACGCATCAGCAATAAATATCGAGCAGGTCAAATTTCTCTCGGATTGGCTAAAATCCGGCTGTGCAGGACAAATGAATTATCTGCACCGAAATCTTGAAAAACGCATCAATCCCGCCAACCTTTTAGAAAGTGCACAATCGGTAATCTGTGTCGGCCTGAACTTCAAACCACCAAAACAAAAACCTAAATCGCTCGACTCAATCACCCCTATGGGTAAGGTAGCAAGCTACGCCCAATATGAAGATTATCACGCATTTATAAAGAAACAACTGCGGAAACTCATCGAGTTTATCACATCCGCTGTCGGTAAAAAATATAAATTCAAAATCTGCGTCGACTCAGCACCGCTGGCTGAAAGAGCTCTGGCTGCCAGAGCTGGCCTAGGGTTTATCGGGAAAAATCGTATGTTAATAAATCCCACGCTCGGCCCGCAAATATTCTTGGGCGAAATAATAACGACTCTAAAACTACCAACTGATAAGTATCACGGGCTTCCAGCCCGTGACACCACGTGCTCGAACTGTAATAGATGTATCGATGCCTGCCCGACAGGAACATTAGGACCTGATGGCCAATTCGACGCCAACAAGTGCATCAACTACTTGACGATTGAATATAAAGGCCGGATTGCATCCGATTTAGCGGAAAAAATCGGTGAGCGGCTCTTCGGCTGTGAGGAGTGTATCCTTGCCTGTCCCTATCAACAAGATGCCCCTGTATGCAAAAATAAACATTTCCAATTCTATAGCGATAGAGCAGAACTTGACCTGCAGGAAATCCTTGAAATGAGCGAAGAGCAGTTTCAAACCACATTTGCCGATTCCGTTATCCTCCGCTCAGGCCTTGACCTCCTAAAAAGAAACGCCCAAATCTGTCTTGATAATTCAATAAGACGAAATTATTAGAATTTACATATTTCCTGCGGTTATAAACTTCCTAACTACCTGCTAAATAAGGCGTTACAGCTATTTCAAAAA
>Ga0315537_1000166_pt1 | contig 46271 bp, 41 predicted proteins | sample SalMarSW160270MG_FD_203091 | JGI IMG/M metagenome (GOLD analysis project Ga0315537, IMG submission 203091) | Salt marsh sediment microbial communities from the Plum Island Ecosystem LTER, Massachusetts, United States - Salt Marsh Sediment SW1602-70 ... | reverse complement strand
CCGACCAGATAACTGCACCGTCAATCGGCAAACTGAAAATAACCGGAAGCCGCCGGGGCGGTGTAGCCGGTGATTTCTCCGCCGATGTGATATTAACCGGGAATATGGGCAAAGCCTCGATTGCCGGCAGCCTGATAGATTCTGACTGGTCTGTGGATGGGTGCATAGCCGCTTTGGCGGTCAAAGGCGCCTCTGAGAACTGCTACGTCTGCTCCACAGGCAGTATTGCGAGCATAATACTTGGCGCAGCGTACGACAGTGATTTTCTCGCCGGCTTCGACCTTGATTATGACGAACAATGGCCGGCTGCGGTGTCCGGTTTCCTCACGACCGTCGCCCGAATCAGCTCGTTCACAATCACAGGACTAAAAACCCAGCCGGGCGAATATTACTTTGTCAATACCAACGTCTCAGCGCCGTCTATCGGCCGCGTGTGCCTGCTCAACCTTCAGACGCAAAACTCAGGCTATGATTTCGGCCTCTGGACTTTGGATAACAGCGCCGAAAATATCCTGGCCTCGGTTAGTAACAAAAGCACAATCGATAACGACGAGAGCTTTACTTTGAAACAGGGAGATGGAATCCCTGGAAACGTGAATGATTTCCGGATGGAAATACTCGAACCGTAGAGGCATAACGGGATAGCAGTGCCGGGGGCGGCTTTTTTCATACGTGGTACACGGGGGTTATTATTGGGGGTTGTCAGCGTTGATTGGTCCTATATAACGCTCAGCTGAATGACAATATCAAACACAGCCCTTGAGATATCAGGGTATGTAAAATGCGGGGTTTAAGTAACCAGGCTTAAAAGCCTATATATTCTACGTGTAAGGTGCGTACTCAATGAACAGGCGGTCCAAAACATATGCTGTTAGGGTGTTTGTGGTAATCGCAATAATGCTGGCCTTAGTCTCGGCTGGTATAATTGTGATGGTACAGTTATCACTGGCCGAACGTCAGGATTCGTCCTGCACGGAACACGCTGCATTACAGCATAAGCAAACCCGGCATACCGGCGACACAACAGACAGACAGCCGAAACAAGCCGGTTCGCTCGAATTAAATAGTAACCTGCATCAGCAAAAGCAACAGCCGTTCTCGTCGGAACCTGCTGAGACAACAACAGAATCCACAGATTCGAAACTGCTCTTGCTCGGCGCAATAGCTGGCAAGGACTCGGATACCAGAGCACTTATTGAGGACCGCGAATCGAACACGCTGAAGGTTTACAAAACAGACCAGCAGATTGACGGCGGCTATATCGAAAAGATTGAAACCGACAGGGTCGTCGTGCTGCGCGAAGGGCGCAGGTATGAGCTGAAGCGCGCAGTTGACCTGCCTGAACCGGCGACGGCACAAGTCACAACAAGTAATAAAAGCTGTCTGTCCACGGCTGAGCAGTCTCACTCCCAGCCGCCTGTATCAAACACCGTACTCACAGCTTCCAATAGCACGGTCCCGAAAACACCTCTCGACTCATTGGAGATGGTCCTGCGGGAAGCCGAACTTGAACCCTGTCAACTGCAGGACGATGTACAGGGATTAACAATAAAGGACATTAAGAATATCCCGATGGCTGGTGATGCGGACCTCAGGACCGGCGACGTGATTCATAGCATCAATGGCCATCAGCTGGTGAGTAAACAGCAGACCTGGCAGGTGATAAAGAAAGCCCGCTCGGAAGATACGATAGATATCGAGGTGTTGTGCCGCGATTAACCCCGGTCCCCGAATCCCATCTCCAGAGATACACCTTCAAAGCTTCGAGCTGAAAAAATAATGGTAAGATGAAGTGGAGGCGGGGGGATTCGAACCCCCGTCAGACCATTTTTGTAATCCTTTGTTATAGCGTTACTTACAACCTAAAGCCTCGCAAGATAAAGACTTAAACTTTTCTCATGAGTTATCAATTTTTATCAGGATTTATCAGAATTTTGCTCTCAAACACTCCCGTATTACTCCCGTGAAATAAAGCAGCACCCGGAGAACATTTGCTGTTTTTGAATTTTATGTTAAAAATATAACAAATACAGCATTTTTTTCTTGAGATAGAAAATATAACAGGTTATAATGTTAATTGAAATGAGGAGGATGAGATTGACATTTAGACATATTGTGTCCTAAAGTATCGTCTGCTTTTTTTAGGATTTACTAATGGCAAACCAACTACTATTTAAAGACCTTCTGAAGTACTATCAACCACGGGCAGCCCGGCATTTTCTTCCAGAGAAAATCATCCTTACGAAAGGAAGTAAACAAAGTCCCGAACAGGATAGTATGACGAAATCGATTTGCAGAATATATCCCAACACACAGGTTGTTGAGCAATCTAATATACCGCATAACCGTATCGAGATAGAACAAGTAAATCCTGTCAAGCTTCATTATTCCGGCAAAAGGACACTTGTTCTTGGTGTACATAAAAGCGCTGTGCAATATAGCAGAGAGGAAGAAAATACGTGTCCAAACTATTGGCACTTTTCATGCTACGGTTTTTGTCCTTATGATTGCCAATATTGCTATCTGGCGGGCACCCCGGGTGTGAAGTATTCGCCATCTGTAAAAATTTTTGTGAACCTACCTGAAATACTTGATAAGATTAGCAGCATCGCTTTGAAATATGACAGACCTGTATCTTTCTATTTGGGTAAACTTCAGGATGCTTTGGCACTTGATCCCATCACCGGTTATTCACGTACCATGGTGCCGTTCTTCGCTGAGCAAAAAAATGCCCGGCTGATTATTCTTACTAAAAGCGCAGAAGTAAGTAATCTTCTGGATATAGACCACCGAAAGCATACATATCTTTCCTGGAGCTTGAATCCTCACCAAGTTTGTTCACAGTTCGAGCGAAATGTTCCTTCAATCGACCAGAGAATAAGTGCTATGCAAAAGTGCGCTAAGGCCGGTTATCCACTGCGTGCGGTAATAATGCCTATAATACCCATACCAGATTGGCAGGACGCGTATGCTCGCTTTCTTGAAAAGCTTTTGAAAACGGTCCCCTTAGAAAGAATTACATTAGGCCAGATATGCAGCTTCTCTGCTGCCAAGCATCTTATGGAATTGAAATTAGGCAAGAACAATCTCATCTCCAATCTGCTGGGCAAAAATCAATCAAAGGATGGGAGATTTCGCTTTCCAAAAGATTTGCGAATAAATATATACCGCTATTTAATAAAGTCCATCAAAGCACAATGTCCGGATTTGCAGGTAGGCCTGTGTCTCGAAGAGAAGGGGATTTTCGAATCGCTAAATATGACCGATGCAATCGGCCATTGCAACTGCGTCCTCTGAGCACCGTCTGACCAATCAAGATGTTCATGTTGCATTTCATATATTACAGGAGTATCTCGATGAGCTTTTCCCTTTTGGATGTATCTGAATTCGTGCCGCCGTTTCTCAATGGATGTATTTCTCCACCCTACGCAGATGTTTGCAAATATATGGCATATTTGCAAAAGTGGAGGGAATATCTTTTTTGGCTTTGGAACGATGGCGAACACAGTGAAATAGATGTGCAGCGTGCGGTAGATGACTTGATAATGTTTATTATGCTTATAACCGTTGTCAGACAAACAGACCCTACCGTGGTACCAACTGTAAAGGAGATTATAGACTCTACCAACAACCTCACTGTACGCGGTTTATGCTTGAATATTGGTAAAATAATCAGGTGCAAACTGTTAATGCAGATATTTGACCCTGAAGAATTTGACGACAATGGTGTGGATTTACCGTCGGAAGATGATGTATCTCTATGGAAAATATCTGAATTTTCAGATTCTGTTTTTGGTAGGAGGATTCCTGCCACAATGTTAGGTGATTTTCATCAATTATGTTTAGACCAGCCTGTCGCTGATGTAGCAATAAGGAGAACAAGTAAACAACGCCATCATAAGGGAGTTTACTATACGCCGGCTTATTTGGTCGACTATCTCGTTAACAGGACTTTTGAAAAATATATTCTCAAAAAGAAGCCCGAGCATTTGAGAAAAGTATGTATATTGGACCCATCTTGTGGCTGTGGTGCTTTTCTTATAGCTTCGTTCCGATATTTGTTAGAAAAAAATAAAGCCATAAACCAGCCTTTGGATATACAGCAATGTCTTGAGGTGCTCGGCTCAAGTGTATTTGGAGTAGATATCGACAATCAGGCGGTTAGGTGGACACGGCGGCTTCTTTTGCTAACTGCGTGGCAGTATGCTTTGACCATTGGGATTAGTAAATCCGACATCCGGCAAATAAATATTCCTGATTTAAATAAAAGCATTATATGTGATGATTTCCTCCATATGAATGCAAATAGCTATAATGATTTCCCAGATAGCTTTAGTTTAATAATCGGCGGACCACCATTCGTACGAATCCACGAACTTCAAAAGTCAAGCCCTGAGAAAGTACTATTCTACAAGAGTAATTATAAAACCGCTAAAGGGCAATTCGACCTGTATATGCTCTTTATTGAAAAAGCTACACAGTTGTTGGGGAACAGAGGTTACTTGGGAATGAGTTTGCCAAACACCTTTTTGTGCTCTCAAAACAGCCAGCCTCTTCGCGACTTGATTTCCGAATCATGTGCGCTAAGGGAAGTAACTGAGTTTTCAAGCAGCAATATCTATCCAAATGCCAAAGTGAGAATTGCTCTATTGGTCATTAAAAAAAGTAGAGAAAAGTGCTCTGCGAAATACATACCAGTAAAAGGTGAAAATGGTCTGCGAAGAATTTTAGGTGCTGTACAATCTAACAGTAGTTTGATACGAATTCGATACATATCGGAAAAGTTATGCGGTTCTAAAAAGTGGATTTATCATTCTAAAGAAGGTTCTGAAATCCTGAAAGAAGTTGAGCGTGCAGGTATTGCTCTTGCGGAGCTACCTGTCAGTGTTCACTACGGAATAGCAACAGGAGCTGGGGATGTGTTCTGCTTCAAAAAAGCTGAACGTCTTAATAACCATCTGGCATTAGTCGAAAGCCGGATTATACGCCATCCTTTTACTATTGAGCTGTCGATTTTGAGACATATCTTGAGAGGCCGGGACATAAAGAAATATGAAGAGCCTGAACCAAAAACGATGTGTATATTTCCCTATGATGACACAGGAAGGGTAATTCCTGAGGTGTATTTAAGGAAAGAATTTCCACGTGCTTACAAGTATCTTAGCCTATGTAAAGATAAGCTGACTTCAAGAAAAATGAAAAAAGAGAATTGTTGGTATTCATTCACCGGTAAAAATGAATTGTTGAATAATAACACGCCAAAAATTGTGTCAGGTACCGTAGCTATCCCCGGCCGCTTTACTGTTGATGAAGCATCCGGATTGCTCTGTAGCAATAGTGTTTTAGTGATCGAACCGCGAAAAAAACTCATCGATCCTTATGTCCTGATTGCTATATTCAACAGCTCCATATTCAGAAAATGGGCTGAATATAATTTACCGGCATTGGGAGAAAAGTACCGAAGCTATAGGGTAAGTCAACTTAATAAATTCCCTCTGCCTGAAAGAATTATGGGGCAGAATTTTGGAATATTCAAGGAACTTTCCACTCAGGTAAAAACCTTGTTGCACCAGTATCTCTCGGATACCGTATATGAAGATATAGTTTCGAAAATTGAAACCCTGGTTCCCAAGCTCTATGGACTGGACGATGGTTGTCTGGTGTGAGGCCTTGGTATCAGTGGATGTAAAAATAAGGATAACTTGGTTATTATTTGTTGATATAATAGATACACAATGGAGGCGGGGGGATTCGAACCCCCGTCCCGAGATGTTTCACAATAAGCATCTACATGCGTAGTCACTCTATTGAAGCTTTCACCTCGTTCGGCGCCGAGCAACAGGCTCCGAAGTCGATTAGCTCAGAATTAGTCTTTTCCCTCAGGCCCGAGCAACCCTCAGGAGCAGCCTGCTGTTGTGACGCCCTTTGCCGTTCCACAGGCAAAAACGGCAAGGACGGGCTACTTATTAAGCAGCCAGTCTGTATTGGCTAGTGCCAATTAAGTTTAGTGCCGGGTGATTAGCCAGGCCAACCGGCGTCCTGGACACGCAGCTTATAGTTCAACCATCCGGTCGATACCTTATCGCCCCCTATTCACTTGTCAACTCCCGCAACTGGTATTATATCACGATAAAGGATTACGTACAACCTGCAGTAACTGTTCACTTCAAGACTGCCTGAACCAGCCTTGTGTCCGCAGGCATATCCGAACAAGCATAAGCATCACCGGCACCTCAATAAGAACGCCGACCACAGTCGCAAGTGCAGCTCCCGAAGAAAGGCCGAAGAGCATCGTTGCGGTTGCTATTGCAACTTCGAAATGGTTAGAGGCCCCTATCATCGCCGAAGGCGCTGCGTCAGGATAGCTTAGCTTCAGGACTTTTGCCAGACCGTAGGCCAGCCAGAAGATAACGTTTGTCTGAATAAACAGCGGAATAGCAATCCAGAGGATTGTTAGCGGATTTGAAAGAATCATCCTGCCTTTGAAAGAGAATAATAAGACCAATGTCACGAGAAGCGCAATGATTGTAACGGGCGTCAGCACGTGGAGGAATTTTTCGCTGAACCACTGCCTGCCCTTATGGGCGATAATCCACTTACGAGAAAAATAACCAGCGATCAAGGGCAGTGCAACGTAAATCGCGATTGACAGGAACAGGGCCTGCCACGGCACGGGCAGCCTGCCTACACCTAAAAGGAATCCACCTAACAAACCATATAGCACAAGCATTGTAAGAGAATTGATGGCCACCATAACCAGTGTATGGCCGTCGTTACCTTTAGCCAGATAACCCCAAACCAGCACCATCGCTGTACACGGCGCTATACCGAGCAAGATACATCCGGCCAGGTAGCTTCGCCACAACGGCACTTCGAGCATCCTGATACCGCCGACTTCGACGACTTTTCCAGCGCCGTAAGGAACGCCGATAGGCAAATCCAGACCAAAAGGCATTTTGACTAAATCCACCGCGTCGGGCCCGATGAAACCGCGAAAAAGAATCCCCAGAAAGAACAGTGAAATCGCGTACATGGTAAATGGCTTTATTGCCCAGTTTACAAAAAGGGTCAGACCGACGGGTTTGATGCTCTTGCCGGCTTTGAGTACCTCGGCAAAATCTATCTTGACCATAATCGGATACATCATGAAGAACAGGCAAACTGCTATCGGTATGGAAACAACGGGAGCCTTATTGACATAAATGGCCATCCCGTCCAGCGCCTCCGCCAGCCCAGGTGCGAATTTTCCGAGAATAATACCGCCGACTATACACAGACCCACCCACAGCGTCAGATATTTTTCAAAGACACTCAGTCCTTTTGAGCTGGTTTTGTCTGTCACAGGTTTTCTCCGACTACAGGCTAATCTTTATCCCCATCGTATAAACGAAAGTGAAATACACGCCAATCAGAAGAAAGATTACGCCTGTGACGCGGCGGGCCCAGAGTTCGAACTTGCTCACCTTTTGAAAGGCCTTCGCCAGCGAACCCGCTCCCACAGCGATGAGAAGCCCGAATATAAACACCGGCAGGGCGGTTCCCACCCCGTAAACAAGAGGCAGCGTAATACTCGATGAGTGTTCTATCGACAGCGGTATAAGGCTTCCAAAAAACAACGCCGCCGATACCGGACAAAAGGATAATGCGAAAACAGCCCCTAAAAACAAGGCCCCCAATAATCCGAACTTCTCCGCTCGCTGCTGGCACCACTGGCCGAGGTTGCTTCCTTTTGTGCTGAACGCAAGCATGTCGAGCAGCACCATACCAACCAGAATCAGGATAGGCCCGAGCAGCTTGTACATATACTTCTGCAGCCAGCTGGAAACCGACGGTGCAGCCAGCAAACTGCCGACCAGGACGATTCCGAGTACGACATAAGCAATAGTTCTGCCAACGGTATACAGCAGGCCGGTACATAAAACGTAACATGGCTTATCGACTCTGCGCCCTATAAAGGAAATCGCAGCGATATTCGTCGCCAGCGGGCAGGGGCTTATCGAGGTCAATATACCCAGCCAGAGAGCGCTCGCTGAAGCAATCAAAAAAGTGTTCATGATTTTGTATCTTCCATAAACTTCGCAATACTGTCACGCACATACTCAAGATAGCCCTGCTTGTTTCCAACCTCCTGCCATATCCTGTCGAGATTTTCCCACCCGACCTCTTTGCCTTCTGTGATTCTGGAAAGTATAACTGATTTGGTAACGAGCTCGTAATCCCCAATGAAATGCTCGTTCTGCGGCTGCTCCACGTTAACCGCCTGCCAGGCGATTTTGCCTGTTGCAAGCTCATCCGCAAAGTATGTATCCATCGCCTCTTTTGCATAAGTTTCCAGCTTATGACACGTCTCGCACCTCACGTCGCCGTAGAAATAGTAAACGATTATTTGAGTATCGAGTTTATCATTTCCTGTTTCTTCCGCCGGTTTCATACCGTCTGCCGTCATATTAGCCGAAGGCTTCGCCGTTGTTTCTTTTACAATCATATAAGCAAGACTGGCAGCTACGAAAACAATGAGCACAACTGCAAAAATCTGTTTGGGCTTCATAATTGCCTCCGGTAAACTTACTGTAACACGCCTTTAATTTCATCAGCTGAGGGAACTTTTCCCACGATTTTCACCCGGCCGTCAACCGCCAGCGCAGGCGTCATCATCACGCCGAACTTCATAATCTCGTTGATGTCCGTCACCTTCCGGATTTCGTATTCGATTCCCAGTTGCTTCGCCGCCGCCTCGGCGTTCTCGGCTAATTTTTTGCATTTGGGACAGCCCGTCCCGAGTATCTGTATCTCTTTCATTCTGCACCTGCCGATTCATTTGATTTTTTATAAAACCTGCCGTCAGCCTTCGTATTTAGATGCTCAATCGTATCGAGCCAGCCGCTGCGCTTGACATCGAAACAGTCAGCCTTGCCGACGTAGGGCTTAATATCCAGCAGCGGGGTCCCGTCCAGAATATCAATTTCAGCAACGTTAAGCACATTGCCTTCGACAGACAGCAGTTTTACACAGGACAGGCCGATAGGATTCGGGCGCGCCGGCGCGCGTGTCGCAAACAGCCCGCGCATCTCATTATCCATATAAGGCTTGACCTTCAGCTTGTACGGCGCCGCTCTATTCAGCCAGAACAACAGCCATATCCTTTCAAAACCTTCCAAATCGGCCAGCCCTTCCTGAAATTCCGCAAAGACCTCCACCGTCCCCTCACTGTCCTGCGCGAAGACCGGCTGAATCGGCGTGCCCGACGCTTCGGTAAAAGGTGAATGAATAATACCAATAGGTTTGACTTCCATCGTAATTGCCCCGTTAAAAAAACGTTCCGAAAATAATTCCCGATACGGTCGCCATGGCAACAACAAGCGTAACAAAGACAACGGTTTTTTGCGTGCCCATTATCGAACGGATTACAAGCATGTTAGGAAGACTCAGCGCCGGCCCGGCAAGCAATAATGCCAAAGCCGGCCCCTTGCCCATACCCGCTCCTATCAGCCCCTGCAAAATCGGTACTTCGGTAAGCGTCGCAAAGTACATAAAGGCCCCGGCGACAGCCGCGAAAAGATTGGCCCAAAGGGAATTGCCGCCGACCGCGCGAGAAACCCATTGCGAGGGAATCAGCCCTTCGTGGTCAGGCCGACCAAGTAAAGCACCGGCTATCAGCACACCGATAAACAGCAGCGGAAGAATCTGCTTGGCAAATCCCCACGTCGTTTCCAGCCATTCGCCAAGCTCACCTTTTTTGAACCACATTGCTAAAACAAAAATCAATACACCGCCGAATCCGCCTGTAATAATCCATTTCGCCGAATGAATCGCTGCCCATAGACCCGTACCATTCGTCGGCTTTGCCCAGTTGGCGAAAACCAGAATCCCCACCATACTGGCAAAATAAATCGAGTTTTGCCAAAGCGGCCTGGAAACTTCCGGCTTAGGCATCTGCATCTGGACGTTGGCCTTTTCTATTTCTTCTTTGCGGTAGATTAAGTGCATCAAAAGGCCAATCACTATACTGAACAGGATAGCCCCGACCGCACGGGCAACACCGAGCTCGAAACCGAGAACCCTTGCAGTGAGAATTATCGCAAGCACATTTATCGCAGGCCCCGAATACAAAAAAGCGGTCGCAGGCCCCAGCCCCGCCCCCATCCTGTAGATGCCTGCAAAAAGCGGAAGCACCGTGCAGGAGCAGACAGCCAGTACAGTGCCCGAAACACTCGCGACCCCGTAGGCAAGCACTTTATTTGCTTTGGCGCCGAGATATTTCATCACCGAAGCCTGACTTATAAATACGCCGATTGCACCGGCGATAAAAAACGCCGGAACCAGGCACAGCAAAACGTGCTCCCTCGCATACCACTTGGCAAGGGCCAGCGACTCGAATATCGCATTTCTGAATCGCAGCGAATCGAGCGGCAGATAAAAACACGCCAGGAACACACCTGCTATCAAAAGAAATTTTTTCCACTCGCCCTTGATATTCATACTACAGCGCCAATAATTTGGGATTTCGATATTCGAATTTCGGATTTACCCTAACAGCTTCTGGTCGTCTTTGGCCTGTTCCATAATGCAGCGTTTTATGCACGAAAAGAATTCGAGTATGCAAGGCCTTTTGAGTTTATAGATGACCTTCAACCCGTCTTTGTAGTTATCGAGTATCCCAGCTGACATCATCACCGACAAATGCCGTGACACGTTCGACCTTTCAGAGCGAACGTGCACCGCTATATCACAAACGCACCGCGGCCCGTCCCTCAGGAAATCTGCAATGGCGATTCTGATGGGATGCGCCAGCGCCTTTACAATCTCCGCCTGCCTGTCAAGCATCAGTTGCTTCTCTCTGCTCACCATATTCTTAAAGTCCTCATCTTCGTATGTGACTATGTGATTATATACTCACATATTAACATAGCTGCTGAAACTTTACAAGTCCCTTTTTGAAAAAATATACCCCATTTGGAGTGATTAATATGGATACAACCAGGCCCCGCGGGCACAAACCACAACCACCCTAATGTACGACATAAGCTCTTGCTGCTGCTGTGGTTACATCACAGGGTGAATCCCGGTAAATTTCACTAAGGCACCTGCCGTTTGCGGGTGCGGCTCGATTTTGCCGACCAGCCCCACCTCTTTGCCGACAAACGCAGTCAAATCCATATTTGCGGCGTCGCCGCTTGGCAGGGCGTAGCAGATAACCTTACCCAACTCGTCGGTAATTATGTAATGAAGCAGTACTTCTTCCGGACCGTAGACGTTCGACGTCTGAAATTTGCCGATTACCGCGAATTGACCCAGGTCCTGGAACTCTACAAGTTTTTCGCTCTGGGCCTGGTCGATTCTGCTGTATATCTGACTTAATTCATCATCCTGAATTCTGGTTTCCTTATCGACCGCGTCGGCCAGCTCGTAACGGCCGATCTGGCCGAGAGCAAATTTCGCATACCGAGCCGCCTTGTCGGAATCATCGGCTGCTAAAAGACCCTCCAGAATCTTCTTTGCCTGCGAGTAGTCCTGCTCACCGAGCGGCTTTTTAAACTCAGCTTTGATTAGTTCCTGCGCGTCATAGTATTGCCTGAGTCTTTCCGAATCGACCGGCATAGTTGTGGGAACAACAGCCGGACTCGGCAGTGTCGGCTCAGGCGCCGGCGCAGCAACAGGGGGCAGTTGCGGCGATGGTTGCGGTTCGGCGGGCAAGGTCGTTACATCGGCAGGTCTGGTGTATTGTGTGCTGACCCAGAAAAATGCGCCGTTAGGAGGGACGATTTTGTAGTAGTCGCCCATTTCTTCACCCAGCAGAACTACTTTGTCGCCTCGGTTGAGGTGCAGTTGTATGCGGTCGGAGTGGATAGGTTCGTAATACTGTGAGCCCGCGTAAACCCTCACCTCGTCGCCTGTAACTGTTCCCATGTCCGGATTTGACGTATCGATAGTGACGTACTGCTTGGATATCCAGGAAAAAGAGCCCTGGAGCGGAAGGATTCGCGACCAGACATTACTTGCGCTGACAATCTTTACAATATCGCCTTGCCCCAGTTTCCCGCAGCGGTAATAATTCGTGCCCGGACCCGAACGGACGTAAACGTTGTCACTGACAATCTCGGCAAAATATGGAAAAGCCGGCAGGGTGACGGCGTTCGGCTCGCCGGCCGACGTCGGCTGCTCACCTTCCTGCTCTATGCCGAAACAAGTGAATGTTATAAAACTTGTGATAAGAACCGCGATGGTAAAGTGAAGTTTCTTGCGAGAATCCATTTCTCTTTCTCCAGAAATATAATCCCTGTAAATTGGCATGTCTAACTCCGTTAAAGTTAGCACGCTGACAATTGCTTGTCAACGTTTTTTGTCCGCGCACCGGTGATGTTATAAGTTTAGCAAAGAACAGTGCTTGCAAGTGGCTTAATTTCGCAGCCTTTGCAGCTCATCGCGGCACATCTTTATCTGGGCCGGGTCGCTCAGCTTGTCTAATGCCGCTTCGAGATACTTTATGGCCAGTTCCGTATGGTGAAGGTACCGGCAGTACAGTATGCCGAGCATGAGCTGAACCTGCTCAATGTACTCGTAGGTACCGTAGTGAGTGATGAATTTTTCGTAAGCCGCCGCCGCCTCGGCGTGCCTGTTCTCACTGGCAAGCTGATTTGCGATGTCGAGCAGGTGCTGCCGCGGCGGCAGTTGCTCCCTGTCGAGTTCGACAAGTTCGAGATACTTCCGGGCTGCATCCGACATATTCCGCTCGGTGAGGCGATGTGCTATTTCATCTCTCAACTGCCGGATACGGTCGTATTTCTGTTGGTCGACCTTGGGTTTATTATTTACCTCGTGCACATTTATCTTTTTAGCGCCCGTACCGGCAAAAGGGTTATACCCCCCGGATACGACGTCGCGATATTGCCTGCGCCGGTTCCAGTGTTTGAGCATCGACCACAAGTCAAAACTGCTGCTGCTTATAAGGCCCATGCCTAACATGGCAAACATAGTCAAAATCCCGAAGCCGTAACCCGAAAGGTGCGCATCATAGGCAACGTTGGGTGTGTAACGGGCTATGACATTGTCGAATATAATCATCTTGAACGCGATGAAGTAAAGAGCGGAAATCTCAATTGTATCTATGAAGAGATACAGCCAGAAAAAGAGTATTATCATCGTTTGCGGGAACAGCACCAGATACGCCCCCGTCACGGCCGCAATCGCGCCGCTGGCGCCGAGCACCGGCCCGCCGCCGAGAAGGACATGCCCGATTGCGCTGAACGTCGCACCGGCCAGGTAGAAGCAGATGTAACCCAGGTTGCCGAGCTTGTCGTTGACGTTCCTGCCGAATACATATAAAAAAAGCATGTTGCCAAGAATATGCCAGAGATTTCCGTGAAGAAACGCGTATGTGACGAATTGCCAGACGTATGGCCGCGCCGGAATCAGCATTAGATGTTGGGCCCAGGGCCGAAGAACTTCAGGGTCGCTTTTATTCGGCCAGTTGTATGAAAGGAAAAATATCAGAAAGTTGACTGCAATCAGGGCATAGTTCGCGTACGGAGTGCGGTATGGCCGTATGCTCGTTCTTATAGGGAAAAATATAAACATATTGCGTGCAATTCTATGAAATGTTAATTAACTAAGCAATGGATAAGACCCAAATATTCAAACATCGAGTCAAAAGGATAAAACGGCTGCTCCGCCGTCAGGGCGATGACGCTCTGTTGCTCTCCGGGCCGGCCAATGTAACATACGTAACCGGATTTATGGGTGACGATAGCTGGGCGCTCTTGACCGCCAACGCCGTGTTCCTGCTCACCGACAGCAGGTACACCGAACAGGCCGCCGACCAGTGCCCCGGCTGCAGGATTATCGAACGCAGCGAACCCATGACAAAAGCGGTAGGGATGTTGCTGAGCAGGTATAAATCCGTCGGCTCAATCGCCGTCGAAAACTCCATTTCAATAGCACAGCTTAAATCATTAAGAAAAAACGTAAAAAAACGCATTAAACCCGTTGCCGGCCTGGTTGAAAACATTCGTCGCTGCAAGGATGACGATGAAGTCAAAGCTATACGAAAAGCGGCCCGAATCGCTTCGCAGGCCCTGGTAGCCTCGCTGCGAAAAATGAAACCCGGCGTTACCGAAAGCGAGCTGGCAGGCCTTGTCGAATACCACATGCGAAAACTCGGCGCAAGACCGTCCTTCGAGACAATCGTCGCCTTCGGCCCCAACGCCTCAAGACCGCACCACCAAAGCAGCAAAAGAAAACTCAAAAAAAATGACACCGTCCTTATAGACTTCGGCGTCAAAGTCGCGGGCTATTGCTCCGATATGACCAGATGCTTCGCCGTCGGAAAACCGCCCGGACTTTTCGAGAAGGTTTATAAGGTTGTCCATGACGCTCAATCTGCTGCTATAGCAAAGATTAAGGCCGGCGTGAGCTTAAAGGCCGTCGATGAGGCGGCGAGGAAGGTTATCCGAGAACACGGCTTTGAACCGCACGGCCACGGCACAGGACACGGACTCGGACTCGAGGTGCACGAGCTGCCGATAGTAGGACCAAAAAGTAAAGGCAAACTCGAAATCGGCGACGTCATAACAATCGAGCCGGGTATTTATATCCCCGGAAAACTGGGAGTCAGAATCGAAGATGACGTCCTTGTAACCAAAACCGGCTCCAAAATCCTTAGCAAAGCATCTTCTTAGACCTTTTCTGAACCTGCACTTTGTTGCCCCCCACCTTGACTGGAGTGTTTCAGCGCCTATAATGTATTCGTTCACTTAGGGGTGGCTCGGCAAAATTTAGCCGGTGCCTGAGATAAAACCCTCTGAACCTGATCAGGATAAAACCTGCGTAGGAAAGTGATAAATACGGATTAACGGATTTTGATGCCGGTCGTAATCGCTTCCCTGCGGGAGCGATTTTTTATTTTATTAACCGCAGAGCTCGCAAAGAAACGTAGAGATGAGTAAAGTTAAAAAACATTAAATTATAACTATTTTTAAATTCTCTGCGGACTCAGCGTGCTCCGCGGTGAATAAAAGGACATTCAAAATGGCTACGCAATTGCAAATATCGCGTGCGGGGAAAACCACCGCTGAAATAAATACGGTAGCAAAGAACGAACAACACGAGCCGGATTTTATCAAAGACGAAGTCGCCGCCGGACGTGTGGTTATACCTGCCAATAAACTCCATCTGAAAACCAATCTAAAGCCAATCGGAATCGGCAGGGCCCTGACCGTCAAGATAAATGCCAATATCGGCGCCAGCAGCGCTCGTTCGAGTGTCGAGCAGGAAATCGAAAAAATGAACGTCGCGCTCGATGCCGGAGCCGATACGATTATGGACCTCAGCACCGGCACTAATCTCGACCAAATCCGATTAGAGCTCCTGGCACGCTGTAACGCCCCCTTCGGTACTGTGCCTATTTATCAGGTCATCGAAGGAAGAAACGTCGAAGATATTGATAATGCCTCAATACTAAATACGATTGAGAAGCAGGCCAAACAGGGCGTTGACTTTTTCACCATTCACGCAGGCCTGCTCAAAGAGCATTTACCATTGTTGGAAAATCGTGTAGCCGGCATCGTCAGCCGCGGCGGAGCACTGCTCGCCAAATGGATGCTCTACCACGACAGGCAGAACCCTCTCTATGAAATATTCGACGACCTTTGCGCCATAATGGCCGAGTACGACGTCTGCTTTTCACTCGGTGACGGCCTGCGCCCCGGTGCTATCGCCGACGCCACCGACCGTGCACAAATCGCAGAGCTTCGAACGCTCGGCGAGTTGACGCAGCGCGCACAGGAAAACGGCTGCCAGGTCATGGTCGAAGGCCCAGGCCACGTGCCGTTCAACCAGATAAAAGAAAACATGCAGTTGCAGGATGAAATCTGTAACGGCGCTCCGTTCTATGTCCTGGGACCTCTGGTAACCGATATCGCGCCGGGCTACGACCACATCACAAGCGCAATCGGCGGAACCGCCGCCGCATTCTACGGCGCATCCTTTTTATGTTATGTCACCCCAAGCGAGCATCTCGGCCTGCCTAATACCGAAGATGTCAGGATGGGCGTTGTCGCTTCGAAAATCGCCGCACACGCAGCGGACGTCGCCCGAGGCCTGAAAGGCGCGCCCGAACGCGACAAAAGGTTGAGTATCGCCAGGGCCCAACTGGATTGGAAAACGCACCTCGCTGAATCGCTCGACCCCGTCACAGCCGAAAAAATACACGAAAGAGCCTGCGCCGAGCTTTCTAACCAGGGTACATCGGAGGCGGACTACTGTACGATGTGCGGCCGGCAATGGTGCTCCGTGCGAATCAACCGCGAAATCCGAGAAACTCTTAAAAAGCAGAAGCTGAATATTTGAGTGAAATTCGCGCTACATCAAAAATAAGATGTCTGTTATTGATGTTTTAAAAATTCAAAGCACGAAATCCTAAGCTCGAAACAAATCAGAAATTCAAAATCCGAATGACAAAAACGGCTAACGCCGCCGGTGAAGAAACGGAGTTTGGAATTTCAATTTTTGGCTATTTGAATTTATTTCCACCGGAAGGTGTCCTGTGGAGGATTTCGATATTCGAATTTAGTATTTAGCTTCATACGAACTGGTTGCTATTAAGGTAACAGTTCCGAGATTTGCAAACGAAGCCGGTTTACGATTGTTTGCTCAGGTCTTCATCGAGTCGAATTCAACAAACGCAATCGGGCCGAATATAAAAACCGGCACCCACGCCCATATCTCCGGCACAATACGCTCGAAAAACACCTCCGTAGCAAGCATTTTGCAAACGAACGTCGTGATATAACAGGCCGTCGTAATTGCAAAGCTGATGATTATCGCTGATTTCATCGAGCGGGGGTCGCGACAGACGAGAATAGGTAAAGATACCAGCAGCATAACCAGATTGATAATAGGGTCCGTGATGCGAAAATGCTTTTGACTGTAGAGCTGAGCTACGTCTTTAACCTTGACCCCTGCCTCAGCGAGCTTGGACAGTTGAACCGAGCTGAGTAGGGTTTTATACCGGGCCCTGTGCCTGATGGGTATGTCAGTAGGGACAAGGTCGCTGTCGAAATGCTCGATAGGTTCCGGCGCCTTGGCTACCGCTTTTTCGGTGTACCGGCCTTCAATCAGGTCCCAGCGTTTGGTTTGGTAGTTATAGACCGCTTTTTCAGCCGAGATTCTACCGGTGACTGTCCACCGCAGCGTATTCGGTATTCTGGTGCGAGTCAGAATAGTGGGGTAGTAAAAGGTCGCGCTTTTAACGTCGAACTTCTGGGCGCAGATAAGAGCCCCGTTACTGTCGCTGATGAAATCAACGTCGTACATCTCCTTACCCGGCAGGGCATCGTGAGAGCGCACAAGCTCGGGCGCCAGCGGTGGAATAAGCAGCTCCTGGTCTATCACCAGCACAGCCGTAAAAATCAAAGCCAGAACTATAATCGGTACAATGATTCTCTTAAGACTCACGCCCGAGGCCATCACCGCAATCAGCTCACCGCCGCGAACGAGCTTGCCGAGCGAAAAAGTCGCCGCAACCACCGTTATCATCCCCGCAAAATCGCGAAAGTACAGCAGGCAGTTGATGGCGTAAAAGCTGATAATATTATGCATCACTGCAAAAAAACCCAGGCCGGCGTGCTCGGTAAACTCGTCAATATTGACGAAAAGGTCGATGAGCACACGCAAACCTATCAGCACGGCAAAAGCTATCCCGTACCCGACGAGAAAATTCCGGGCGATATATTTATCAAGCAGCTTCATAACGCCTCTCAATTCTTCAACAGCTTATGAATAATAGCCGTCGCCAGCACAACCATAACCGCAAATCCCGCCCACATCAGCAGTACACCTGTCGTAAGACCCACGCCTGGATTTTTCGCGACGTTTTTGCCCATCATAATGCAAATGACCAGAAATCCCGCCGGAACCGCGCTTGCGCCGAATGCGCTCAGCAAATGCCCCCCGCGCAGAATAATCCCCAGGCCGATACCTATAAGAATCAGCGGGATACAGCTTATACCGAAAACCAGACGGGTGTGGATTTCAGCCAGAATCTGCACCACAGCGTTCTGTATGTATATTTGCAGCTTCTTCTGCAGCAGCCTCAGCCTGTCGCTGGGGCCGTTCTTCAGCGCAGCATCGACTGCCTGTGGTGTTATAGCATCAAGAATATCGGTGCCGACAATTTTTTCAGCTATGTAGCCAGGCAATAAAAGTCCGCGAATAAACTTGCGACCTGCTGCAATCCCCTCGGCCCCGTCGATATTCTGCCAGCGAGGGCTGAACAGCTCCAGCTTGAGGGTAGGGTTAAACTCATCGCCTTCTATCTTGAGTAGAGCCTGTGAGCAGTACCATGTCTGAAATGGTTGTTTAGTTTCGGTGTCGAACTCAAGAACGACAACACGCCCGGAAAGAGACACCTCTCGGTGGTCGCCCCTGATTGTCGTATTGGCCGCTACGTTGGTTGCATTTAGCTTTACCGAATTCGGCTCGCCGCGCAGTTCATAGAAGCTGTTGGCGTCGGCGCTTAAATTGTCGGTTATATCCTCAGCCAGAAGCTCTGCCGCAAATTGAGCACACACTTGACGGGCACTTTGCTCAACCGGGTAAAAATTGAGCGGGTTGGCCCGGATTTCCTTCATCTGGTCGATTTTCTTGAACTTTATATCGTCGCCCAGCAGCGAAGGAAACTCCGCGATAAACGGCAGACGCTCCACATAGAACCAGCCTTGGTTCTCATCGCCTATCTGGTACAGGTGATTGGCGGAAATCTGAACTTCATTGGACTGCTTGCGAGGCGTAAAGTTTATATTAGCCAGCTCGGTAGTTATGATTCTCTGTATCCGACCACCTTCCACCCTGGTTACAATCACACCGGCCAGCGTATTGGTTTGCGGATTGGCCTCATCAGCGTATATCCGGTATTCTTTTTTGGGGTCTTCGTAGAAACCTTTTCGCTGAATATTGCGGAAGAGTATCTGTTTTGCATCGGCCTTTAGAGCCTTCTCCGCCCGGTGAAAGAATTCCGGAACCACGTAAAAACTGAGAATCAGGTTCGCTATAGCTACGATAATAGCAAGTATAAGGCCGGGATATATAAGCGTCAGAACGCTCACCCCGCTGGCGCGGCAGGCGTCAAGCTCGTTATCACTTGCGAAGCGCCCATAGACCAGAGCCGATGCGAACAGGGCTGAAAGAGGCAGAACAAATGTAAGTGTAATCGGTATGAAGTACCCTAACAGGTGAATGACCTGGGTCGGACCCACGCCGTATTCCTGAATCGGCCGCAATATACTGCCCAGGCTCATAATCAACGTCAACGCTATAGTTGCCAGAACGAAAACCTTGGCCAGCTCACGGAATATATATCTATGAAGTATAAAAACCATACTTAGCCCATTTTCACATTGACGAGTCGCACACCCAGACTGCAGCGCGAAGTCCGAACAGGTCATTGTAGTTTATGACGCCGATTTGCCAACAAAAATCTGCTCATTCATACATCGGGCTAAGCAATATCATTTGAACTTGCTTTAACACGGCTGAATGCATACAATTATTTGACTCCAAAAAACCTGACTTTGGTCTGGAGTCTTGAATCTTGAGTCTGGAAAATGCTGTTTGTGGGAGCTGAGTAGAAAAATGTTAAAATCGGCAATTTATACCTCAGCCGCATTTGCTCTTTTATGCGGAATCTGTTTTGCAGACAAAGTAATCCTCAAAGAAGGCCAGATAATTACCGGTGACATACTGGCCGAGAAAGACAACTCACTCATCGTCGACGTCGGCGTAACCGTGCTGAAAATCCCGCGCGACCAGGTGCAGGACTTCGAATACACCGAGGGCTTTGCAATCGACCAGCTCGACCCCAACGATGCGAATCTAACTGCCGTTGTAATACCGGCCCGGACAGACAAGCTCTACAGAACCGCGAAATTAAAAAAAACCACGATTGAAAAATGCGTCGACGCCGTAGCCGAAGCGGTAGTCAAAGTTTCAACGCCAGGCGGACTCGGCTCAGGATTCTTCCTCAACGAACAGGGCTACCTCATAACGAACTACCACGTAATCGAAAGAGAAACCAAAATCGAGGTCACCGTCTTCCAGAAAGAAAAAAGCGGCTTCGGAAAAAAAAGGTTCAAGAACGTCAAAATCGAAGCCATCAATCCTTTCGTTGACCTTGCCCTTTTGAAAGTCGAAGACCTGGGCGATACACCGATTAGGTTCGCCTACCTCGGTGACATAGACAGCATCAGGGTCGGAGAAAAGGTCTTCGCCGTCGGCAATCCGCTCGGACTCGAACGAACGGTTACCGACGGAGTCATCAGCACAAAAAACCGCGCCTTCGAAGGCCTGGTCTACATACAAACAAACGCCGACATCAACCCGGGCAACAGCGGCGGACCTCTGTTCAATCTCGCCGGAGAGGTCGTCGGTGTTACAAATATGGGATATATCTTTTACGGAGGTTTGGGCTTTGCAATACCCGTCGATTACGTAAAACACTTCATCGAAAATCGCGAGGCCTTCGCCTACGACAAAGACAACCCGAATTCCGGCTTCAGGTACATTCAGCCCGACGCAAGGCGAAATAAACAAAAGCCGGAATTCCTGTGGAGCAAGTGACGGCTAATAAACCTTTTCTGGAAAGGGACCGAGGTGAGCGTACGGGCATTTCGTAATCTTAAATATTCAATCTTCGTCTTTAGTTTTACTCTTGCGGCGATGTTTTTAATGACGACCGCGTGTTTCGCCATAACCCTACCCAGGACAGCCAAACTCCTTCCGCCGCATACCGTTACACTTATCGATATCGACGATTACGGCCGGCTCAAAGAACAGTTCGACAAAACCTCTCTTCACGAGCTCTATAAAGACCCGCTGATGGCGCCATTTATCGAACACGCCGAAAGTAAGTGGCGGGAAAGCCTCAAAGAAATGGACGAGAACAACATATTCAGGGCACTTCTCGACGCCGACGTCGAACCGCAGGGACGATTGGCAGTAGCTTTTATCTCCGATACCCAGGCCAAAGACGCCAACGACGAAATACCAATGCTCGTCATCACACAGTGGGGCGGCAATATAACTAAAATCAGGCAAACCGTTGCCAGGGCAATAGAAAAGAACATCGAGATGGGCGGCCACAGCAAACCGGCCGAGGACTTCCGCTCCGTAACAATCGCCTCAGCCGTCGACGAAGCAGGTACGTCCTTCAGCTATTGCTTTATCGATGACGTCTTTATGTCGAGCCTGAACATTGAAGACCTCAAGTTTATCATCGCCCAGCTCAAAGGCGCAAGTGCCCCCACGCTCGCCGACGACCCCGACTATTCAGCCACTATCAAAACCGTCGGCCCCAATAACAGCCTGAGCCTGTACATTAATATAAAGCAGGTAATCAAAACGGCCGTCGACGAAAACCCGCAGGGCCAGACCCAGGCTATGTTAATGAGCCTCGGCCTGGACAACATCCGCTCTTTAGGCGCAGCCCTTGAGCTGGCCAAAGAGCCGCAGAAGCCTTACAACGTAAAGGCACTGTTAAAAATCAACGGCTCCAGGAAAGGCCTGTGCAAAGTCTTCGACGCCGAGTCGGCACCGCTGCGGATGCCGGGCTTCATTCCAGCCGATTCGTTCAGGGTCAACGTTATCAATCTCGACGCTAAGAAAACGTACGACGAGATTGCATCCGTCCTGACCGCGTTCGGCCCGGCCGCTGCAGCCATACTTTATACTCCGCTGGCACCTGCAACTCCCGACGGCCGGCCGGCTGTTACGCTGAAGGAAGATGTAATAGCACATCTGGCCGACCATATTGTTATCGCCCAGAGCCTGAAGAAACCATTTTCCGAAAATCAGTTCCCTGCCGAGTACATTATCGCAATCGCCACGTCGAACCGTACCGCACTGGAAAAATCGCTTGCAGCCTGGCACAGCGCCAAACTCGTGCCGGACAATCCCGATGCAAAAAGAGAGCTGCTGGGCCATACCCTATACCTTATTAAGCCGACCAGCCTGCCTTTCTTTAGAAGCCGGGACGGTGCCCAGCCGATGGCTGATTTCGCCGAACCAGACCCGGGCGAAGAATCCAAAAAAACCATCGAGATGCCGACACTTGCCTTTACTGTGACCGATACGCACCTGATATGCGGACTCGAATCGAGCGTTGAAAAGGCTATCAGAACGCTAAGGACCGGCGAATCGATTACCGATACCCGCTGGTTCAAAAGGGCCAAGGCCGAACTGCCGGCCAGGGCCGGCGCAGTTAGTCTGGAAGATACCCGCTCTGCTGTTGAGTTTTTGTGGTGGCTTATGAAAAAGTCCAGCAAAGAGCCCGGCGCCGCGGCATTAGCTTCGCCGACGGCAAGCTATATGTTCTCAGGTTATGATTTGGATTTTGCATTGCTGCCGGATTTCGAAAAGGTCGGCAGGTACTTCGGCCTGATGACTTCTTATGCTGTCAGCCGAGACGACGGCTTCTATATGGAACTAACAGCCATCGACCAGCCGTAAAATTAAGATATTCCTAACTAACCGCGGTTCAATTTATGGCCGGTTTTGCCACCAGGCCCGTTTGGGAACTTCTCACTTTTCCACTTGACATCTCGGCCAGCTTGAGCCATATTGCTCTCTACGGCGTGAGACATCCTTTGCTAGACACCAACCTTTTTTGCGCAAGATACTGCGTAATAATAGGTTATACGACACAATAAATGAGCTAAGCGTCTGTCAAACGCTTTGACGATATTTCTTAATATCATGTAGCATTTTCAGCTTACAGCCTTCGCGGCACCAAAAGGGAAAAACGACCAAGCATGGAAGTGAGGTGAAAAATGAACAATGACCACATACTCTTAAAACTCGCACTGGATAGAATCGGTTCTGGTGATATACAGCTAGACGGTTTCGCCGATAGAAAAATCCTGCAAAAAAAAATATATCTTCTACAGCTTACAGGTGTTGACCTCGGGTTCCGTTATAACTGGTATATGAAGGGTCCATATTCGCCTGCTCTCGCCGATGCCGCATTCGCCTTGAAAGAAGAAATCGAATATGACGAAGAATACCAAGACTACCAGCTCAATCCAAAAACAGAAGACAAGTTTAAGAAACTCGATGAAATTATTAAGCTTCCTGACACATTGGAGACCGAAGAACACGAGTGGCTCGAACTCTTGGCTTCTCTTCATTATCTGAAGCACATCGCATATTGGTCAGGTAAAGACAAACCACCCTTTGAAGAGGTCTTCGACAAACTCATAAAGTCAAAACATCAATTTGCAAACAAGAAAAACCTTGCTGAGGCCGCTTGGCAAAGGCTCAAGGATAATGGACTTGTGGAGAACAAGACCTTGGAGTAGGCCCACACTGAAAACTTTATGGAAGATGACTTTCGCCACAAGATAATCATTGACCCGGTCCACGGCGATATAGGTTTAAGCGAATTAGAAACTAATCTTATTAACACCCCTACATTTCAGCGACTCAAGAGAATCAAACAACTAGGATTCGCGCACACAGTCTATCCTGGCGCCAGACATACCAGGTTTGAGCATTCTTTGGGTGTTATGCATATAATGAGCCGAATAATTCAGGTTTTTAGAAGCAGAAACAAAGACTCTGTATCCGACGACCATTACAGAAAATTGCGCATAGCTGCCTTACTTCACGACATCGGCCATTACCCTTATTCTCACCTGATGGAAAAAATCCCCTGGGATTCGGCCCGTCAATACATAAGCAAAAAAGGGCAAGCTCAAGAAGATGTAGAACCACCCAAAAAATATCCAAGTCACGAAAAACTCGGAGAAATCATAATCACCGAAAGAAAAGACATTAAAGAATTGCTCGAAAGTAATGGTATTGACCTAATGGATATCGCGGCTCTTATTCAAGGGTCACATGAAGATATTCCTAATCTTCTCAACGCAAGCCTCGATGTTGATAGGCTGGATTATTTAGTTCGAGATTCTCAAATGACTGGTCTTCCTTATGGAAGAGTTGACCTTAACTATATCGTAAACAATCTCGAATTAGATGAAAAGGAAATAGTTGTCCGCCCAAAGGCCAAAAGCTCAGTAGAGCATATGCTAATGGGTCGTTATTTCATGTTCAACACCGTCTATACACATAAAACAGTTTTTGCCTTCGAGGAATTAATCAGAAAAATCGTTTTAATTTTATGGAATAAAGGCAAAATCTACAAGTCCGGTGAAGAAATCGAAAACGTTGCCAAAGAAGACTCTGAAAAGTTTCTCGAATTTGATGACAGATACTTAGACAAACTAATAGATAAATATGCTAATGATCAAAGAAAAAGAACGCTCGCTAACTTTTGTAAATCAGTTAAGTTCCGTAAACCACCAAAGCTCGTTTATGAGATTTCAGAGCTAAGATGGGATAACTCTCCCCCCAGCCAGAGATACACAATTTTTAAGACAAACCGTGCCGATAAAATCAAAGAGTTGGCTAAAGATGTAGAAATCAACGTCCCCGAAGAATACTGGCTGTTTGCGGACATTAAGACCGCCCAATTTGAAAAAGTGCATCCGTTTATGAGTCTGGCAGAGGTAAAAAAGCTCCTAGAAACTGGTGACCAAGACCAGGTACTTAGGGAACTGGTTAAGCTAAAAGACAGATCCGGAAACCCCGCTAACTTAATAGAAGATCCAAGTAGCATTTTCCATTATTTGAGTCGTCTGAACCCCACTCTCTGCCGCTTGTATGTCTTGGGAATAGACGATGCAAAAGCCAACCTGATCCACAAGAAAATTGATGAATGGCTTAAGGAATTGATAGGTTAGTCTTCAATTCTTAATCTGAATGTCGATATCGCCCAATTCCCGCCAAACACAATCCTATCATTAGGTCAAAATTTTTGCTCTTAGTCTTCTGGAGTTAATAAAGACTTTTTCAGCAAAACTGGAAAGTCCTCGTAATCTGGGAATGCCAGACAAAAAACACCGAAACATTAACTCAAAAACTCCGCAAATTCCTCACTGCTTAACACACTCCGCGTCAATCCCATATAAATAAGGCATTTATACAGCTTTGATGCTCACTCGCGGGTGTGGTGATCGAGTAAATAAGGTACGACAAAGCTCGCTTCACAAGTACCTGTTTGCGAAAGCACATTGGTTGTCAAAGACAACCGCGCCAAAGCTTTATCCCGTTATCCTGTCTAAAAAACAGTGTAAATCTGCCTGCCACGGCGTAGCCGTTGTCTGGCGAAGCCGGGTGTCCATCTGTGGCAAAAAAACCTTCTCTGCGGTCTCAGCGACCTCCGCGGTGAAATTAGTCGTCAGTCATTAGTCGTTGGTCTTTAGTCGTTAGTGAATAGTAAGTCTCTCTGCGGTCTCAGCGACCTCCGCGGTGAAATTAGTCATCAGTCATTAGTCGTTAATAAATAACCTTTATCAGCGTTTTCTGCGTAGTCAGCGTCTAAAAAAGTCTGTGTAAATCTGCCTGCCTCGGCGTAGTCCCGATGTTGTTTATCGGGGGCGAAGCCGGGTGTCCATCTGTGGCAAAAAAACCACTTGACAAAAAACCTGCGTTTTTAAGCTAAAAACAAGGGTGTCAAAAACGTTAAAATCCCGCAAAAAACCGTTCAAAAGCGCCCAAAACCTGCAAAAACCCTATCAAAAAGGTGAAAAAACCGAACACTTTAATCCCCACCACCTCACTGTGATATAAATCCCTAAGTCTTTTATCCTTAATCAGTTATCCTTAATCCTTGCAGAATTGGCATCTACCCAGTTGTCCATTTCCCACCCTCAAATCCTCATTTTTCGCTCAATATCCCCGATTTCTCCCGATTTTCGAAATTTTTTCATTCTGCGCGCGCGAGAGGATTCGGTTTTTGAATCAGAAATGAGGGTTTGTACTTTTGCGTACAAACTGCTCGAAACGTGCATTTCGAGGAATTTTTGAAAAATTTTTACCTTAGCTGCAAATCCAATCGTTACATCTTAACACCCTGAATCAGTAGTTATACATCAATTGATTTATGGCGAAGATGGGGTATAATGGTAATGTCAGGCCCAGGGGGCGGGTGCCTGCATCATACGCTGCAGGCGAGTATAGATACTCGGAGGTAACGAATGAGGCTGATTATCAGAAAAAACGGCGAAGACGATAAGGAATTCTACTCCGGCAAGCCTACCATTTATATCGGCAGAGGTCTCGACTGCGACGTTGTACTCAGCGACCGGTCGGTATCGAGAAAGCACGCTACCCTGAACTACGACGATTCGATAGGCCAGTGGACTATAGAAGACCTGCGCTCGGCGAATAAGACATTTCTTAACAATCGGCCTGTGACCAAGGGGGCAGTCAATACGGGCGATGAGATTCAAATCGGCGAATTTTTCGTCGAGATAAACCTCGGCGATGCGCCGGAACTGGACAGGAGCATATCGGCTGATGAGACGGTGGAAGGCGAAGAGGTGATGGACGTTGCTGCGTCGCTGAGTACGCCGAAGAGCGAAACGGTCGTGCGTAAGCCGGACGCTCAGCATGCGCCGGCGATGCGATTAACGGCCAAGCGGCTGACGGATTTTTCGCAGGCTACCGAGGCGCTGTGCGAGGCGAACAGCCTTGATAAGATGCTGGTGACGCTGATGGATATCTTAGTCAAGCAGTTCGACGCATTTCACGTATGGTGCGCGATTAGGGAACAGCCGAGCGGGCCGATGACTTATCACGTGGGCAAAAGGCGTGACGGGCAGAAGGTGGAACTGACGGATTTGCAGCTTCAGGACAAAATCGTCCATGCAATCGAGCGGAAGCAATCGTCGGTAATGCCGAGAGTGTCGGCGCAGATGCAGTCGAAGGACAGGATACGCTCGGCGTTGATTGCGCCGATACTGCGACGCAGCGGATGCTTCGGGGTGCTGTACGTCGATAACGCGATGGTGCATAATCACTATGCGCTAAGTGATTTGGACTACCTTATGTTCATGGCGATGCATATAGCGGCGATACTGAAAAGACTGCTGGATGTATAAAGCATATTGCGTCGTGCGTATCGCGTATTGCGTATAGGGTACAGGTGGAGATTGCGGAGGCGGGGGTTTTTCGTTAGAATACCTTGCAGTGGAACTGGGGCGGGACAAAATAGTTGGCGAAATAGTCGCTCGGCTGAAGACTGCAAGACAAGGGGGGCTGGTCAGGGTCGAAGGGACGTGGGGGTCGTTTGCGCCGCTGCTGGTCAGTCATATTTCCAGGCAAATAAATCGGCCGATTCTTTATGTTCGGCCTCATGTCGACGACGCGGATAAGGCAACGGATGATTTAACTGCATTCGGTGCTAAGGATGTTCAGCAGCTGCCGGCGTGGGAAGGGCGGGAATCGATAGCTGATGCGACGGATGAGATTAGAGCCGAGCGAGCTCGGCTCGTATCGCGTGCTGCGTATTGTGTATCGCGTGAAAAACAAAACGACAATATAATTATAACGGCGGGAGTTCAGGCGCTGCAGCAGCCTGTGCCGAGTCCGGAGGCGCTTGCGGAAAGCTCGATTGTGTTAAAGGCCGGTGCGCAGTTGTCGCCGGAAGAGTTAATTAAGTGGCTGGTCGACAACCAGTTCGAGCGGGTTGATAAGGTTGATATGCCGGGGCAGTTCGGCAGCAGGGGCGGGATTGTCGATGTTTATGCGGCATTGGCGGAGGAAACGGATGTGGATTCCCGCGTGCGCGGGAATGACAGAGAGCGCGGGAATGACAGAGAGACAAGCGGAATGGCGCTGCGCGTGGAGTTTTTTGGTGATGAGATTGAGAGTATTCGCAGTATCGATTTGGACAGTCAGCGGTCGAGCGGGATGATTGAAGCTGTGCGGATAGTATCGCCGGTGACGCGAGGCGAAGATGACCGGATTTTTGTGGAGATACTGCCGAGCGAAACACTGATTGTGCTGGAAGAGCCGAGTGATATCAGCGAGGTTGCAACGGTTTACTTAGAGCGGGCGGAAAAAGAACAGAAGCTGTTTTCGTGGAAGCAGGTTTACCAGAGCCTGTCGCAATTTATGCAGCTTAGGATTTCTCGGTTCGCCGGCCCCTGTATTAGTACATTACAGGGCGAGCAGGATGAGGGAGAGTATCTCAAGGTCGATGTAAAGAGTGTTCAGCAGTATCAGCCGAGCTCGACCACGGCGTGGGCGGGGCATAAGGAGGCGCTCGGTGAACTGGTCGAGCAGGCGCGGGGCGGAAAGAAAGTATATCTGTATTGTGAGGCGGCGGCGGAGATTGGGCGAGTAAAAGAGATAATCGAGACCGGTCCCGATTCGGTCGGGATGCCGAAGAATCTCAATTTAGTCAGCGGGTTTATCAATCAGGGTTTTGTGATTGGTTCGCTCGGTGTGATAATTATCAGCCATCATGAATTGTTCGGGCAGTTTGCGCTTCGGCGGCGGTACCGGCCTGTGCGGGCGAGCGCGCCGGTCGATACGTTAGAGGATTTGCAGGCTGGTGATTACGTGGTGCACGCGTCGTACGGGATTGGCAAGTACTGCGGGGTTACGACGATTGAAAAAAGAACCGGAGCGGGCGAGTACCTGACGCTGGAATTCGCGGACAAGGTGAAGGTGCAGGTGTCGGTTGAGAATATTCATCTTGTCCAGAAGTATATCGGGACCAGTCCGAAGCGGCCTGGTTTGAGTAAGGTCGGCGCGAAGAAGTGGCTGCGGCAGAAAAGAAAAGTCGAGGAATCGGTAAAGGATATGGCGGCGGAGCTGCTGGAATTGCAGGCTAAGCGGCAGTCGGCGGGTGGTATTGCGTACGGGGCGGATTCGAGCTGGCAGGTGGAGTTCGAGGAGTCGTTTGCGTACCAGGAGACGGCGGACCAGACGACGGCGGCGCAGCAAATCAAGGCTGATATGCAGCATCGAATCGTGATGGACAGGTTGCTTTGCGGGGACGTGGGGTACGGCAAGACTGAGCTTGCGATGCGGGCGGCGTTCAAGGCTGTTGAACACGGCAAACAGGTAGCGGTGCTGGTTCCGACGACGGTGCTGTGCGTTCAGCACGGCAGGACGTTCAGGGAGCGGTTTGCGGATTTTCCGATTTGTATAGAAATACTGAATCGTTTTCGCACTGCAAGGGAATCGCGAGACATAATCGAGCGGACGAGGAAAGGCAAGGTCGACGTCCTGATTGGGACACACCGGCTGCTGAGCAAGGACGTCGGTTTTAAGGATTTGGGTTTGCTGATTATCGATGAGGAGCAGCGGTTCGGTGTTGCACACAAGGAGAAGCTGAAAAAGCTGCGTGTCAACGTGGATATACTTACCATGACGGCGACGCCGATACCGCGGACGCTGCACATGTCGCTATTGGGTTTGCGTGACATCAGCTCACTTGGTACGCCGCCTCTGGACAGGCGTGCGGTGGTGACGCAGGTCAGGCGGTATGAGCCTTCGCTTGTCAAGACGGCCGTTTACCGCGAGCTGAACCGGCAGGGGCAGGTGTTCTTTCTGCATAACCGCGTCAAGAGTATCGAGAGGAGGACGTGGGAGCTGCGGCGGCTGTTCGGGGATGAGAAAATCAAATTCGATATAGCGCACGGGCAGATGAGTAAGCGGCAGCTCGAGGCGGCGATGATAAATTTCGTATTAGGTAAGACGAACGTGCTGGTGTGTACGACGATAATCGAATCGGGGCTGGATATTCCGAACGCCAATACGATTTTTATAGATGACGCGGACAGGTTCGGCTTAGCTGAGCTGCACCAGTTGCGAGGCAGGGTAGGTCGGTATAAGCATCGTGCGTACGCGTATATGCTGCTGCCGAAGAGCCGCTCGATTACGCCGGTCGCAGCGCGAAGATTGAAGGCCATCGAGGAATATTCGCATCTCGGCGCGGGGTTTCGCATTGCGCTTCGTGATTTGGAGATACGCGGGGCGGGAAATATTTTAGGGGCGGAACAGTCGGGGCATATTCAGATGGTGGGCTATCAGATGTATTGTGCGCTGCTGGCGGCGGCGGTGAAGAAGCTTCGGGGCGAGCCGGTCGAAGAAGTGCCGATGGTGACGATTGATTTGGGTTTTGCGACGTATATACCGAAGAATTATATCCCAACGGACCGCAGCAGGATGGAGGTGTATCGCAAGATTGCAGCGGCGAAGAGTATCGACGACATTAAGCAGACAGCGGCTGAGCTTGACGATATGTACGGTCCTGTGCCGGATGAGGTGAAGCTGCTTATGGAATTAGCGAAGCTTCGTATAGCGTCGGCGGGGCACGGGATAAAAAGTATTGTAGTAGCGGGTAATAATCTGGTATTTTCATTCAATAAAGAAGCCGGGATAAACATTAAAGAGCTTTTTGCGGGTACAGGCGGTAAAGTGGACGTGGTCGAGCCCCATTCGACAAGCTCAGGGCAGGCGACGACAGTGTACCTGCGATTGAGCAGGAGCTATTTCGAGCGGGATACGTTAATGGCATTATTACGAAAGGTGCTTAGGCCGTGAAGGGACATGAGATGCCAAAAACAAAGGTAGAAAAGAAAGGTGCGGAACCGGCCCGGAGGCGTCTGGAGCTTCCGCTGGTATTGGGGATTTGCCTTATATTGTTTATAGCAGCGCTTGGTGTGATTTACGCCATGGGTATCAGGCTGGAGAGGTCCGACTGGCTTTTGATAGGGATTATTCTTTTGGTTGCGAGCTGCCTGATGCTTGGGCTGCTGCTGGTATTTCACCGGGCCGTGTTCAAGAGTCCAATGCGTGTATATTATGCAGTTGTTATGCTTTGGGTTTTGATATTTGTGGCGGGAAGTGCGCTGGTGCTTATTGCGGTGATGCCGTCCGAGACGAAGCCCGCGGGGAAATTGCTTTGTACGGTTAACCTGAAAAGGCTGGAAGTTGTTATCGGCTATTATGCGGCAGGTTCGGGCGGAGCGTACCCGGACCCTGCCAGGTGGTGTGATTTGCTGGTGAAGCAGGTTAATGTTCCTGAGGATTTTTTTGTCTGCAGCTCGGCGAAGCCGGCGAGGTGTAATTATGCGATGAATCCGTATTGCAAGCCTGATTCGCCGGGTGACGTAGTATTTCTGTTCGAGAGCAAGGGCGGGTGGAACCAGCACGGCGGGCCGGGGCTGATGGAGTTCGGAAATCACCAGGGCGAGGGCTGTAATATTTTGTTTAAGAACGGAGGCGTGAGGTTTGTCAAACCCGGCGATGCCGCTAAGCTGAACTGGGGAAAAGAGGTTAAGGAAGCGGCTGTGGAATTGAAGGTTGTGGACGAGGCGCCGGGGTTTAGTCTTTTGGACCAGGACAGGGAGACGGTCAGCTTATCCGATTTCGCAGGCAAGAAGGTATTGGTTTATTTTTATCCGAAGGCTGATACGCCCGGCTGTACGAAGCAGGCGTGCAGCGTGAGGGACTCGACGGTGCAGTTAAAAGAAAAAGGTGTTGTGCCGCTGGGTATCAGTCCGGACGAGCCTAACGAGCAGCAGAAATTCGATGAAAAATATGCGCTGGGGTTTCGGTTGTTGAGCGACGCGGACCATAAGGTTGCGGATGAATACGGCGTGTGGGGTGAAAAGGAGATTGCGGGCGAAAAAATGATGGGGATGATCCGGTCAGCTTTTCTGATAGACGAAAAAGGCAGGCTGATGGGCGTGTGGTATAACGTCAGGCCGGAAGATACAGTGCCCAATGCGATGAAAGCGCTGGAGTAATTAAACACGAAGGCGCCGAGAATTGAATAACGAGTTTCGAATCCAAAAACCAGGTCTTTTATCTTTCCGGGATGATATATGTTTAATTCAGTGATTGGATTTTTCAAAAGTGCGATTGCGGAGCAAGTTGTCGGGGACCCCGTGTGGGCGACGATAGCCCTGATTGGCCAGCTCGTGTTTGGCGGAAGATTTGTGCTTCAGCTGATAGCCAGTGAATACAGGCGGAAATCTTATGTTCCGGTCAGTTTCTGGTACTTATCGCTGTGCGGGAGCGTGATTTTGCTTTGTTATTCGGTTCATATTAAGAATCCGATATTTATGCTGGCGTTTTCGGTTAATACGTTAATTTATTTGCGAAACCTTCACCTTATTTATAAAGAGGCGAGGGAGAGAAGCGTCGCGTAACGGGCATGGTTTCTCGGCAGTAGTAATAATAGAGGTAAAGATATAACGGATTTGGCGGCAGCAGATATGGATACGATTGACAGCAGAGCAAATTACAGGAAGGTTTTTCTGATTTCGGGTGTGTTGTTACTATCGGCGGCCGGGGCATTTCCGATGCTATCTAAGCAGGTGCTGAACAACCATGAATGTTTTGTTTCGATTACCTCGCGTGAGATGCTGCAAAGCGGCAACTGGGTTGTTCCGACGTGCAACGGGGAGCCCCGGCTTCAGAAGACGCCGCTTTCGTACTGGCTTGTAGCGAGTTTTTCCAAAATAACCGGCCGGGTCGATGAGATGACCACAAGGCTGCCAAGCGCGATATTCGGATTTTTGTCGGCGGCGGCTATTGTTTATTTCGTGAGCCGCTGGCTATCGCTGAGAACAGCCGTGATGTCGGCGGCGGTCTGGGTGACGTCACTGAGTTATATCCGCTACAGTCATAATGCTCAGCCTGAAATGTCTCTGACTTTTTTTGTGCTGCTGTGTTTTCTGAGTTTTTACTCGGCTATAAGGGCGGAGAATCGCAAAAGGCAGATTGCGTACGCATTAGTTTTCTGGGTGAGTTTCGGCCTTGCAAATCTTGCCAAGGGGCCGGCACCGCTTCCTTATGTGCTGGTTCCGCTGTTTTTCTACGTTTTGATATTCAAGCAGTGGAAGAAGGCGCCTCGTCTGCTGCCGATAGTTGGAACGCTAATCTTTCTGGCTATAGTGCTGCCGTGGCCTCTTGCTATCGCCAGTAAGTTTGACTGGCATATGGATATATGGAAGAAGGAATTTTTTGACCGGTTTTTCGGCAACTATGACCCGGGGTACAAGCCGATATTTTTTTATTTATACGTTATGTTTATATTTGCAGTGCCGTGGGTTGTTTTTTTGCCGATGGCGCTAGCGGCTCCTTTTTTCAGGGTGTGGCGAGAGAAATCGGGACCGATGTGGTTTTGCTGGATATGGTTCGCGGCTGATATGGTTTTTATTTCAATCGACGGCGGCAAACGGCAGCATTACATACTGCCTTTAATGCCGGCGGCAGCCATACTAATTGGAATTATTCTGGAGGATATGGTTTTTGCTCACAAGGCGTACAGTCTTAAACAGGCAAAGGGTATTCTGCGAAATCATATAGTCGCAGTAGTCGCCGGCGCTGTTGGCTTGACAGTGTATGTAGCCAGGGTCCATAGCGGATTTCTTGCCGAGGCGATAATTGTGGCGGTAATAGCTATAGCCATGGCGGCGGCTGTAGCGGTGTTATTCGCGAAAGGTCGCGCCGGGCCTGCGTGCGGGACGGTTTTTGCCGGTATTATTGTTTTAACAATGATTTCTTATGCCTTCTTTTTCAATCCGCTGGACGGTAACAGGCACTCGAGGTATTTTTCCAGGCGGCTTGCTGAGATAGTTCCCGCGGCCGACAAGCTCGCGGCTTATAAAAATGTTTCGATGAGAAGCGTGCACTATTTCGGCAGGGTCATACCCGTAATATCGGACAAGTCCCAGCTGTACGAAGCTTACGAACAAGGCGAGTGGGTGGTTGCCACGGGCAAGCGTATGAAGGGATTGGTCGACGACGGCCGATTCAGGATGGTTTATTACAGGGAGAAGGCGGAACTCCAGCAGCAAGATGATATAAGCGGTGCGCTGTTTAATAAATCGGCGCCGGTTGTTGAAGACGGTGACGAAGGCGGGTTGCCGGCGGCATCTACTTTACCAGGTTACTGATAAAGGCGATTTCATCTTCGGTTAACTCGCGGTCGTCGATAATCTGTCTGACTTCGGCAATTGTCTTTTCGAGATTGTGTCCCTCGGCTTTTCTCAGCCAGACGGCAGTGAGCATAGCGACCCTTTTGTCGTCGCTGCTTCCGTGCAGGAGGACCGGCAAATCGGCGTTATCAGCCATCAGGGCGAGGAATCGTTCCTGGGTCTGCGCGTCGGGAAAAGGGTTTGCCTTTTCAACAGGCAGCTCGACGTATTTAACGCCGTTGTTTCTTACCCATACAATTTCTTCGTTGCGCCAGTTTCTTTCCCTGTGCTCGGAAGCAGTTCTAACGTTTACGATGGTGGCGATATGGTACCTGTAAAGCAGGCGGTTGTAATCCATTCCGCGGGGCTGGCCGCTTGTATAAAGGAGGCCAGGCTTGACGGCGTTAAAATCATCGATGTGAAAATGATTTACCAAAAGTACGACAGCGGCGACAATCAGCAGAAGTATTATGAGTCCTACAGGTGATTTTTTCTTTTTCATTATCTCAATCCGTTGCCAATGTTTCCTTGTGATATACTTTGCGCAGGGAGTATATTTTTTTTCCGGTTGACTCGAAGTACACCCTGCACATCATTTCTCCGATAAGGCCGGTGGTGATAAAAATCATAGCCATAAGGAAAAGAACGGCGGCCAGCGCGGCCAGGGGCGCGTGTCCGACCATAATCGGCACATTGTAAACGAACCTGTCATATAGTATGTAGGTGGAGATGGAGGCGGACAGGAAGAGGTTGGCGAGGGCGGCCTTTCCGAGAAAATGCAGCGGCCTGGTCATATATCCGAGCAGGAACGTCAGCGTTATCAGGTCGAAAAAGACACGATAGGTGCGTGATATTCCAAACCTGCTTTTTCCATGCGGCCTCGGGATATTTTCTATTGGTATCTCTGTTATTTTTGCTCCATGCTGGGCGGCGAACGCGGGGATGAATCTTTGCATATCGCCGTAGAGTCGCAACTCTTTAATGACCTCGGCCCTGTAAGCCTTGAATCCGCCGCCGAAGTCATGGATATCGACGCCGCTGATTTTCGAGGCGAGCCAGTTTGCGATTCTGGATGGGATTCTTCTGGCGAAAAGGTTGTCGACCCTGGTTTTTCTCCAGCTGCAGATTACGTCGCAGCCTTGGTTGATTTTATCGATGAATCTCGGTATGTCTTCGGGCAGGTGCTGGAGGTCGCCGTCCATTGATATTATTATTCGGCCTTTGGCGGTGTCAAAGCCTGCGGCGTAGGAGGCGGTTTTACCGAAATTGCGAGGGAACTCAACGATAACGACCGCGCTGTCGCGGGCGGCGAAGTCTTTTAGCATGCTCAAAGTCTCATCGGTGCTGCCGTCATCGACGAATACGAGCTCGTAGCTAAGGCCTGTCCCGGTCATTGTTTTCGTCAGACGGTCGTAAAGTTCTTCGAGAGCGTCGGATTCGTTGTAAAGCGGCACCACAATGGAGCAATCCGGTACAGAGGAATCATAACTGTCCATAGTTCACCAATTCAATTTTGGCCTTGTTAAGATAAAGTTTTGTCTGCTCACTGCACAGCGCTTCTAATTCTGAGCGGCGCTGCTCGAGTAACCGGCTGTTGGTTCGATTGAGTCCTTCGGCGTATCCCGGATGTGTCATAATTTCGACGACCGGCGCGGAATTGTGCAAAAAGGCCGCTTTGAAAAAAGCGACATCAATTCTGCCGGTATGCGCAATACCGAGAAACTCGCTGGTTTTGAAAGAGCTGGAGTCCTGAAGCCGATTTATCCTGGCCATATTACGTATGATATGTGATTTAATCAACCCTTTCCTGCCGGGTCGCGGCCAATTTGCGTTTGAGAAGCGTTGCTTTTCGAGCGGCCAGCGTATGGCGGGGACGCTGAACCGCCGGGCCAGCTCGAGAACAATCGGGAATATGGAGGGAAAAGTGTGGATGTGTTTATGTGAGTCCAGGTGGGTTGGTTTTATGCCTTTGTTAATTAACCATTCGACCTGGGCTGAGAGCTCGATTTTTACGGCGGTTCTTACCTTTGTACTGAACAGTGATAAAACACATAAGCGTTCGGCACTGAAAGCAAACCCGCCCCGCGGGTCGCAAAGGGGCTTCACCTTGTTGTTTTCACTGACCGGGGAGCCTTCGGTCAGGTTGAGGTGTACGCCGACGCCGAGGTTTGGTAAAGACTTTGCCAGCTCAACGGCCTGGTCGGCGCATGGCATATTAACCATAATCGTGGAGCTGGTCAGCACCCCTTCGGTATGGGCCCTGGCGACGGCCTTGTTCACGCCCCGGCAAAGGCCGAAATCGTCGGCGTTTATTATGATTTTCCTGGTCATTTATATCGCGGGAAGATATATGTATAAATCTTTTAACCGGCAGAGACCGCTAACTAAAGTTGTAATGTTTGCGAACGGGTTTTGTCTATACTAAAATCACCACCACGGCCGTTATATATTATAGTTAGGCTATCAAAAAGGGAAGTTAGAGGCAGATGTTCGAGGATAAACGGCTAATTAATAATCTCAGGCACGGGGACAAAGACGCCTTGGGCCGAATTTATGAAAAATACAAAGGTCCTATGTACGCAGTAGCATATTCATTGTTGAACCAGTCGGAGGCAGCGGAGGACATTTTACACGATGTTTTCGTCAGCTTTTCCGGCATTGCTAAAAATTTCAAACTTTACGGCTCATTAAGAAGCTATTTGATAACCTGCATCCTGAACCGCTCACGTGATTTGCTTCGGAAAAAAAGCGGCGGTTTTATCGACATTGAACAAACCCATCAGGCGGATTGTCATGCGGGGCCGGAGCAGCAGGTTCTTGAAAGCGAGCAGCAGAGTATTCTGGCCTGCGCGCTTGCCAAAGTGCTGGCTGACCAGAGGGAAGTTATAATACTGCATCTGCACGGGGATTTGAAATTCAGAGAAATTGCAAACATTCAGCATGTATCTATCAACACGGTGCAGGGAAGATATCGATACGGGCTGGAAAAGCTGCGTTCAATTCTTGACGGACAAGTGACACTATGAACAGCTTTGAAGATATCGAAAACAAAATAAAGTCTGCCCGGCGGAACGCCAGCGAGAATATTGACCGCAAAATTCTCGCCGATGCGGGTGATGCATTTGAGCAATCGGCGGGTGATGTTTCGCGGCATAGTTTTATGTTAAAAGCGGCGGCGGTAATAGTATTTGCTGCTTTGCTGGGGCTTTTTTTCATTTTCAGCAGACTCTCGCAAGCGCCTGATGAAATTGTCAAATCGCAGGAGAGTACAAAATCGACGCAGGATTTGGTGCGGGGCAGGCTGCTTATTACGGATGATAAACTTCGCACTGAACTTGAGCAGGTAATCGAGATGGAAAGGGCGGGTGATGTCAACGGGCTGCTGGCGGTGATTAGAAATGGAAGTATGCCGGCAAAGATAGCCGCGGCGAATTACCTGGCGTCAATGGATGACCCTCGTGTACGGGAGCTTTTGAATAAGTTTCGCACTGATACCGATAAAGATGCAAATTCCACATCGGCCGAAATTCCGCAGGGTCCGAAATCTGTGGACGTTAATACTGCCGTGATTGTTACGGAGGATTCGAATGTTCAGGCGATGGATGTTAATGACGGGGTCCCTCATATTATATCGATAAATCCACCGCCCGGCTCGGAACTACCGCTGGTTTGCGAGATTGAGGTTACATTCGATAGGCCGATGGACCCCAATTCATACGAAATAGTTGACGCTTTTAATCCTGATAGCTCTCCAAGAGATTTCGGGATATTTGAGAGTTTTGTCGAGTACGATTCTGATGCGAATAAATTCATATTGCTGATGAGGCTTCCGGCCAACTGGAACGGCTCTGCTATGCTGCGGAACTTTGTCAGTGCTGACGGTATAAAGGCCGAACCTGTAACGCTCAATTATCACACGCTTCAAAAGTCTTTTTCAGATGCATTGATGAAAAAATTCGATAAGCGTCAGAATTCCAATGAATTGATTGAAGTTTTGCAGAAAATAAAAAATGCCCAGTCGAACCTTAAATCGGTATGGTTAACGGTTCAAGAAACAATGTGGTACGACAAGAAAGAAAGGGAAACGAAGAAAGCTGTTTTCAAATTTCAAGGGGACAGGCAATTCCTTGCTGATATCTCCGGTTTTATGGACGTCCCATATTACGTTGGCTGTGACGGAAATAATTGCTGGCTTTATAGCGGGCGCGAAGAATATGAACGGCTTATTGTGGCGGCTTATGAAGATGTTAACGAAATCAATATAGATATCTGCAATCCGTTCGGACTTCGCAACGGGGACATTATTGATGTTTGCCGGCAGTATAATCTGGGTTATGAAGGAATTGACGTTATTAGCGGCCGGATGTGTTATCTTCTCAGCTCGTGGCGGTCGAATCCCGGCAGTTATAGCCAGAATTGCAGTATAAGTTCATACTGGTTTGATGCTGAGACGCTTTTGCCGGTGCAAATATTCTTCGACTTTGCCGGCGGACGGGCAAATTTAATGGCAATCAGTTATCAGAGTATCAATGAACAAATATTTCCGGGTGAATTTTCTTATCATTCTTTGACAGATCTGGAACCCAAACCGCCGGACCCTCTTGATGAAAATTATAACAGAAGATTGTTGTACATTATCGATGGCAGTTCTAACGGCCGAATGAGTGTCGGCTGGTATAAAGTCGGGCCGGCCGGCAAATCGGGCAGCGGTATGAATTAGAAAGCGTTATCGCCTGTTCGCTTCTCAACTGAAGTTGTAGTGTTTGCGGACGGGCTTTTTGACCTTCCAGGTACATTCCAAATCGACGGGAAAGACCACCCAGTCACCCGGGCCCAATGATACTTCATTTTGGCCGTCGGTTACGGTGACGTCGCCTTCAAGTATCAGGCAGGTTTCGGTCTGGGTGTAGGCCCAGTCGAATTCGCTCGGCTGGCATTGCCACGTCGGCCAGGTCTTGGCTTTGGTTTGTTCCTCGGGGCTTGGCTTTTTTACTATGACGTCTTTTACTGTAGGCATAATATCTCCTTTGAATTTTGGGTTATCTGGCGGATTATAACCTGGTTGGGGGAATTTTTGAATATCCGTTGGGAAAATCGGCGGAAATTGTTATGCTTTACCAGCATTTTTCCAAACAGGTGGATTTTTAGGCTTATGGAGCAGGGACAGTTAGACAATCTGAAGAGGTGGTTCGATTCGTACGTGGCGGGTTTTTACGGCGATGAGGAATTCGTCAATGCCAATATAGAATTGAAGGATAAGCACAGCAGGGCGGTGTGCGCAGAGATGGCGTGGCTGACGGACAGGCTCGGGCTTAGTGACAATCAGAAGCGAATCGCCGAGGCAATCGGCCTACTCCATGACGTCGGGCGATTCAGGCAGTTCAAGGAACATCGAACCTATAGAGATGCCAGCAGCATTAATCACTCCGCACTTGGCGTGGAGATAATTTGCGAAGAAAAGGTCCTCGACGGTGTCGATGAGCGCGAACGGCGGTATATCGAGACGGCGATTAAGCATCACGGCGACAAGGAGCTGCCGGAAGAACTGGATAACGAAACGCTTCTGTATTGTCAGTTGATTCGCGATGCAGACAAGATTGACATCTATCGGGTTGTGATTGATTATTACACGCGATATCTTGAGGACCCGGCACAATTCAAAATTGAGCTGGAGGTGCCGGATGAGCCCTGGTACTCGCAGGAATTCGTGGAGCACCTGTTGAAGGGTGAGCGGATTGATTATGAGAGGATGAAGACATTTAACGATGCGAAGCTGCTGATGCTTTCGTGGGTTTATGATGTGAATTTTGTTGCGACGTTAGAGAGGATAAGACAGCGGGGTTTTTTGGAAAAGGTGATTGATTTTTTGCCCTCTAACGAAGATATTGAGCGTGTCAGGAAAGAAGTGTTCAAGTATGTCGATTCGAGAATTAGATTAGACACGGATTAACACTGCTTTTAAAAAGTTAGACACGGATTTACACGGATTAACACTGTTAAAAAAATTAGATATAGATTTTATGTTTTGGATTGTATGAAGGGATTGTGATGGCAGAGGCGATTTTACAAACGAACATCGGGGGGCAGAAGTGTGCGCGGGGCAAGGTGCGAGATATATATGACCTCGGTGATAAGCTGCTGATTGTGGCGACGGACAGGATCAGCGCGTTTGACGTGATAATGGCAAACGGAATTCCGTACAAGGGGATTGTGCTGACGAAGATTTCGCGGTTCTGGTTCGATTTTCTGGCTGATACCGTCGAGAGCCACTTTATCAGTGATGAAATTGCGGATTTTCCAAAGCCTTTCTGCGAAGAGCCGCAGCTTGCCGGCAGGAGTATGTTGGTCAAAAAGGGAAAGGTTTTGCCGATTGAGTGTGTGATTCGCGGGTATTTAGCCGGCAGCGGGTGGAAGGAGTACAAACAGAGCCAGACGGTGTGCGGGCAGAAACTGCCGGCGGGATTGAAGCAGTGCGATAAGCTGCCGGAATTGATTTTTACTCCTGCGACCAAGGCTGAGCACGGTCAGCATGATGAGAATATCAGCTTTGAGAGGTGCGTTGAAATTATCGGTGAGGAACAGGCTAATTACGTGCGCGACAAGAGCACGCAGATATTTTCCAAGGCAAGTGTATACGCCGAGAGCAAAGGGATAATCCTTGCCGATACGAAGTTCGAGTGGGGTGTGGTGGGCGGCAAGACGATTTTGATAGATGAGGTTTTGACGCCGGATTCGTCGCGGTTCTGGCCTGCCGATAAGTATGAACCGGGCAGGGACCAGGAGAGCTTCGATAAGCAGTTCGTCCGCAATTACCTCGAAAGTATTAGCTTCGACAAGTCCGGGCCGGGCGTTGAGCTGCCGGCCGATATTGTTGAAAAGACCAGCGCGAAATACATCGAGGGCTACGAACGGCTGACCGGCAGGAAGTTTGAATCCTCCGGCTGACCATGAGTTTTGGCGCAGAAAACCGGCATGGGGTTGATAAAAAGGTCGTCTCAAAAAGACGGACTTTTTTCGATTTTTTTACACAAAAGCCGTTGGTGAGGGTTATTATTCCACGAAAACAAGTGTATTCTTGCGTCATCCGGATGTGAGTTGGAATATGTGAATGGCCCATCCGCAAAGATTAGAAGTTTTTGACCAGGTTAAGGCTAAATACAACGGCCTATTGACCGGTGCACTCTGGAGGCTGACCGGCGACCGCGAACTTTTTGCGGAAGCGATGCAATATGCGTTATTAAGTATTTGGCAGAACATAGACAAGCTGAACAAGTCAACCGCCGGCGGTTACATCTATCGCATCGCGCTATCGGCAAGTTCCAAGGCATGGCGTAGCCGTATCGGCAAAGACGGCCAAATAAGTCGGAGGATTGCCCGGGCGGTTTCGAGCAGCAATGAAAATAGTCATGACTTAGAGGCTGTATACAGGGTAAGAAAAGCGATAGCCGGGCTGCCTCACAGGCAGGCGCGGGCCCTTGTGATGCGATATCTCGAACAAAAGGATTATGGAACTATTGCCGAGATTTTGGACTGCAGTGTGTCTACGACGCGTTCGCATGTGTCGAAGGCTTTATCCGGATTGAAAAGAGAGCTTTCAAATGAATGACAAAAAGATCAAGGCTATACTGGAATCGCTCGGCAGTGAGCAGGTTCCTGAAGATGTTCATAAACTTGGTGAACAGGTTTTTCAGGACTTTATTAACAAAACAAGTGAGTCCAGAACTCACTTTTTATGGAGTAAGATTATGAAAAGCAGAATGACACAATTAGTAGCAGCGGCGGTGATAGCGATAGCGGTGTTCTTCGGCCTGGGCCGGTTTTTCGGCGGCACCGTGACCTTTGCCCAGGTCATCGAGCCGATTCTCAATGCCAACACACTTGTGTTTGATTTCCTTGTGGGTCAAGAAGATGGGCCGGTTATTCATGATATAGTAGTCGGCAACAGGATCAGAAGAACATTTTCGAATATGGAGACAATCCTGATTCTCGATTTGGATGACGCAAAGATGCTCACCCTGGACCCTCTGAACAAAGACGCTACATACATGGACATAAAGGGACCGATCGGGGAACAAACCAAAAACTTCATGGAATTTGTCAGAAACGCCGTTACCAGACTCGAAGGACAGGAGGTCGAGGAGCTTGGACAAAAAAAGATAAACGGCCGCAATGCCGTCGGATTCCAGGTTCACGGCCATGGAATTAAAATCTGGGCTGATTCCGAAACAGCCGTGCCTATCCGTATCGAATTGCGATTTGGACCGACTCGTTACATTCTCAAGAACATCGAGTTCGATGTCCCGGTCGACGAGTCACTACTCAGTATGGATGTTCCTGCCGGCTATATCCTGTGCGAGCAGGAGATCGATTTGAGCCAGTTCTCCGAGCAGGACTTTATTATCACCCTTCGGATTTTGGTAAAGCATTCTTTCGGCGGCAATTTCCCGGAAAGTCTGGGCCTTGAAGATTTCATGAACCTGGCTGGTCAAATACAAGCAGAAGCTGATGAACCGAAAATATCCGAAGAGGAACAAGTGCAGATCGGGATGCACTTTGCACCGGGATTTATGTTCTTTCAGCAAATGGGACCAAGCGGGATACAGTGGCGCTATATCGGAAAGGGCGTAAAACTCGGCGAGGCCGACAAGGCTGTGTTCTGGTATCAGCCGAAGGGTTCACAAACATACCGTGTCATTTACGGCGATTTGAGTGTAAAAGACGTTTTACCGCAGGACTTGCCGGAATAGTTGATACAGGTATAGTAAATAAAAAGGCCGGGCTTTTCTGTTCGGCCTTTTTTATGCGCTCGGCCTGTCATTAACTGGTCTATCTGTTATACTCTTGTTTTTGACGGACTTTAATTATGGCCGAAATTAATTACGACCTGCACATACATACCGTATATTGCGGACACGCCGAGACGATGACGATAGAGGCGATTCTGCGGCGTGCGGATGAGCTGGGGCTTGAGACTATCTGTATCGCGGACCATATCTATAGTCCGAATGAGGCTTCAATCCCTGCGAAAATAAGAGAAGAAGTCGCGGGATATACGACGAATTGCCGGGTACTGATTGGCGCTGAAATCGACGTGGCGGGCGGGTACAGTGACGGCAGATTAGCGTGCCCTGTACCGGACGGTCTCGATTATGTTATAGCGGGCGTGCATTATATACCGGGGCCAGGCAATTTTCCAAGGAGCATTGCTGATAACAATTTACAGCCTGATGAGCTCCTGGAGCGGTGGCGAAGTACGATGCTCGGTGTGTTCGAGAATGATAAGGTCGACGCCCTTGCGCATCCGGGCAGGATGATAACGGCGGCGATGGACCTCGATTTGTATTTTGATGCCGTGCTGGAAGTTCTTAAAGAAGTCGCGCCAGTCGCAGCAAGGAATCGCTGCTTGTGGGAGATCAACGAGCACGACAAAGACAAGGTGCCCGCCGGCTATCATGATAAGTGGCATAAGGTTTACCAAATTGCACTTGAGGCGGGAGTGAAATTGATTTACGGTTCGGATTCGCATTTTCCACATGAAATCGGAGTTAGTGAATTTACACAGAAGATTCTCAGCAGGCTGCCTGACGGTTGTCTTGAGAGGCCAGAAGCGATAAGATAAGATAGTAGAAAAAGGAGCGAGAAGAAGCATGGGATTATTCAGCCGAAAAGACGGTCCTGGGGATAAGTATGAAGAATGGATGGCGAAGCGTGAGAGGCATTATTGCAAATTCTTTGGCCCGATGAGCGATAAGGTTATGCACTCAACCGACGTTCATGAGGTTCACGTCGATATTTACCGGTTTGAGCCCAGCAGGAAGCGTCCTTACTGGACTTTGATTACCGGAGGTATGAGCGATAAGAGGCAGAACGTCCCGGACAACGTCGACTGGGCGTCGCCGCGCACAGAAATACTGACATACGTAAAAGAGCCTTACGAGCGGATATTCGCCGTTCTGAAACTATTGGCGGAAATGCCGTTCGAAGAAAATTCATACATGCACTGGTTTCATACCATCAGCGTGGGTGAACCGGTTACGGAAAGACAAACAGAGCTGACATGCGCGTTTCTGGTTCCCCCGTTTTTTGAAAAACCGAAATTCGACACTTTACAAATCGGCAGAGACAAGGTTGATTTTCTGATGATGGTCCCGATTACAATGCAGGAACGTCACTATGCCAAACAAAACGGTGCGGAGGCTCTGCTGGAGGTTTTTGAAGAAGCCAGTTTTGGCCCGGTCATCAATGAGAACAGAACATCGCTGGTATGAAAAGTAAATCGAATATCGTTCTGATAGGTATGCCGGGGGCGGGGAAGAGCACCGTCGGGGTGCTGCTGGCCAAGGCTATGGGGCGGTACTTTCTCGATACGGATATATATATCCAGGCGATTGAAGGAAAGGAACTTCAGGAGATTATTGACGAAAAGGGACTTCATGAATTTTGTCGAATCGAGGAATCGCATATTATATGTATCGACCTTAAAAATGCTGTAATCGCGACGGGCGGCAGCGCTGTATATAGCGAAAAGGCGATGCAGCATTTGGCAGAGGACGGGACAATCATCCACCTTGATTTGCCGTTTGAAGAGGTTGAACGGAGGGTGACTAATCTCTATACCCGCGGGGTGGTGATGGAAAAGGGACAGACGCTGGCCGGCTTGTACGAGAAACGACAGCCTTTGTATAAAAAGTTCGCCGAGATTACGATTGACTGCCGCGACAAGAGGCACGAGCAGATAGTGGATGAGATAGTCACACTTTTGACCACAGATTCCTCCGTCGCCAAGGCTTTGGAGGACAGGTGACACGGATTCAAATTGGACTTTTGACGGGCGGGCAGGATTGTATTTGAGGATTGGGGCGGATTTTTGTAAAATTCCGCCTGTCGGGACTGGGTGATGCGGATTCGGCAGCGGCGTTAAGAGATGAGGGACAGCTATGATTTGTCCAAGGTGCGGCAGGCGGATGGACTGGTATATAGACGGGCTGATTCGGCCCGGCGCAAGCAGGAAAATTTGCCCGTCATGTGGGGCCGAGCTTGAGCTCTTAAATGGAAGCACTGGGCTCCTTGTTAACAGCATATTGCTTGCAATTGGGTTTTTGATTATCTGGCTCAGCGAAATTCCTTATATGTGGCTGTGGATAGGTTTGCTCGGCGTCGGCTGCTGGCTGTTGCTGCCGGTGTGGACGAAAATGTTCGCAAAATTGGTGGTATGGTCTTACACCGAAGAGCAGCAGGCCAAGGCAAAATGGCTGGCCGCTGAAAGTGCCGCAAGTACTATCGCGATGGCTGCGTGGGTACTTTATATGGTTCTTATACTTGTCATTCCCTACGGCCGGGTTATTTCTGAATTCAACCCGCTCGACGAGAAGGCCTGGGATAAAATGGAGCAGTTCGCGGAGATGGCTAAGGACCGTTTTGCAAGCACAAGGGGGATTATAGAGCTGGGGCTTGGTATCTTATCTTTTTGCTGGTGTCAGGTGAACATGACTCGGCGCATGCTCCTTAGACGCAGGGCTGTTGCGAGCAGACTCCAACAGAGCGGTGAAATGGAAAACACAGGAGTCTAAAGATGTACATGACTATAATCATTATTGTCGTGCCGGTCCTTGCGGCGATATTGGCTCTTGTGTTGGTCTTTTCGCGCCACAGCGGCCGTATAAGCGCTAATAAAAAGGAAATCGAAATGAAGATGAGCGAATTAGCGGAGGAATTGGAAAAAGCAAGACAAAAGAAGTAACCACAGATACCTACGGCACAGGTTGACACGGATTTTTTATCAGACCGGATAACGATATTGAAGGGATTGGAAGATGTCGGCGGAAAATGAGAAAGGCCAGGGTGCGAAAATGAAGGCAAAGAAGAGTATGATGGGTAGGCTTGTAACAGTGGGCCTGGTGCTTGTGGTGCTGGTGTTTCTGCTTTCGATACTGATGCCGGCGCTGCAAACGGCAAGGCATGCGGCGGTGAAGACCAGGCTGGCGAGCGAACTGTATGAGGAGGGCTTAGAGACCAGGACCGGCTCTTACGTACAGCCTCGGCATAAACCGAAAGATGAAGATACCGAGGCGATTCCTGCGGCGGTGGTGAAAGAGTTCGACGCTCAGATTAATCTTACCCCTAAAGTGAGTGTCGGGACGGCGGTGCCGGAATCGATTTATGAAGCGGATTTCAGCGCGACCATACAGGCCAAGTCTCCGAATGAAGGTGTAAAGAGGTGCCAAATAGAGCTGCCTTTGCCGCCTCAGGTCATCTCGCTTGCCGATGTAGACGTCAAAGTGGACGATGTCGCCAGCGAAGACTTCGTGCTGGGATGGAACAGCCTTATCTGGCAGGGGCCGCTCGATAATGAAAAGTTTTCGCAAATCAAGGTGACTTACTCAGCGGTGGGCAAGGGAGTGTACAGACTTGAAAAGCCCTCCGGCAGGATTATAGATA
>Ga0315537_1000164_pt1 | contig 46302 bp, 50 predicted proteins | sample SalMarSW160270MG_FD_203091 | JGI IMG/M metagenome (GOLD analysis project Ga0315537, IMG submission 203091) | Salt marsh sediment microbial communities from the Plum Island Ecosystem LTER, Massachusetts, United States - Salt Marsh Sediment SW1602-70 ... | reverse complement strand
TGGACTTTGCCTATAGCGTGCCCGGGCTGGCCCGGTTCCGGGTTAACGTATTGCGGCAGAGAGGCACCATGAGCCTCGCCTTCCGCCTGGTGCCGTCCAGTGTGCCTTCGGTTGATGAGTTAGGCTTGCCCCAGGTTTGTAAAACACTTATTCTAAAGCCGAGAGGACTCATCCTGGTCACCGGTCCCGCCGGCAGCGGCAAGTCAACCACCCTGGCGGCCATGATTAATCATCTCAATGAGAACGCGACTCGAAGTGTGATTACCATCGAGGACCCCATTGAATACCTGTTCCAGGACAAAAAATGCCTCATCCGGCAGCGGGACATGGGGGACGACACCAGATCCTTCTCCGCCGCCTTAGTTCACGCCCTCCGTCATGACCCGGATGTAATTGTTATCGGGGAGATGCGTGACCTGGAGACGATAAGCACCGCCATCACTGCCGCTGAGACCGGGCATCTGGTGCTGGCAACGCTACATACCCTCGACGCCGCCCAGTCCATTGACCGCATAATCGATGTCTTCCCCCCTGAACAGCAACGCCAGATGAGACTGCAACTATCACAGGTGATAGAAGCCATACTCTCACAGACCCTGTTGCCCCGCATTGGGGGTGGGCGGGTAGCTGCCTTTGAGGTTCTGCTGGCCAATAACGTTATCAAGAGGCTTATCCGCGAAGAGAAAATACACGAGATAGGGCCTAGTCTGGAGATGGGCAAATTGGAGGGGATGCATACCCTGGATCAGGCTCTGGCTGAACTGGTCAGGAGCGGCGTTGTTGCCAAAGAAGAAGCCGTGAGGAAGACCAGCAGTCCGATAAAGCTGGCCAAGCTACTGCAGGCTGATCAAGACACCCTGGTGCCCTCGGCGGTTGCTGAACCGGCTCTGAATGTTGCCCAGTAAAAGCTCTATTTTATGGCAGGATTCCATAAGCGCCGGTAAGTGAGTCCTTAAATATGGGCAAATGCGGTGGGTAAAAGGTAAATACGCCCATAGCTACCGCCAGCAGAATTACCATTAACAGCCCCACTTTATCTAACCACGGTGGCAATCGTCCCATAGTTAACATCTTGTGGCTGGTTAGCTGGCCGAGAGCCACGGCGACCACAAAAATCAGGATATCAACGATGAGGATTTCCCCGCCGATAATAGCCGTATACGAGTAGAAAAGCACCACGATGGCTACGGGCATGACGTAGATACCGGTTGCCTTGGCAATGACGAAATTTTTGGCAAAGCCCTTGAAGAAGGGGTATTCGAACAGGGCGTAGAACAGGGCCGGCCAGAAGGCTATTTTGAGGTGTTCCCAGACGCTTTCGTTGACGGCGGCGATTACGCCCATGGGCGGCCAGCTTCCCGACCATTCGAAGGCAAAGTGCAGCACCGAGCCTATTATGGATATGACGGCGATGCCGATTAGCTCCCACTTTAAAGTTGACCTTTTCATGGCTGTTCTTATAGTAAGATTGCCACACTTTTGGGAGTATTGCAATATCCTCGGCTTGACGCTTATACCGCCAACACTTACAATTATTTCGGCGCCGGGGTGGCGGAATTGGCAGACGCAGCGGACTTAAAATCCGCCGGACCTAGTCCTTGTGGGTTCGAGTCCCACCCCCGGCACCATTTGGAGGGTAGCTATGCCCTGGCTGGTAGTAGTATTAGGTTACCTGCTCGGCTCCATCCCCACCGCCTATATCGTCGGACGTATTTTTAAGAAGGTTGACATCCGGCGGGTGGGGGATGGCAATATGGGCGCCCAGAACGCCTTTCGTCAGCTGGGGGCCAAGACAGGGGTGGCGGTGGGTCTTATCGATGCCGCTAAGGGGGCGCTGGCGATTCTTATCGCCCAGGCGGCCAATCTGCCCCAAATAGCCGTACTGCTGGCCGGGGCCGCCGCCGTCATCGGGCATAACTGGCCGATCTTTCTGCGCTTTAGGGGAGGGCGGGGGGAGGCAACTACTATCGGCGTGCTGCTGGCCACCATTACCCAGCCAATGCTCATCCTGGCCATACCAGTGATAGCAACTCTGGTTATCTGGCGTAATGTTACTTTAGCCAGCGCGGTTCTCTTTGTGCCGTTGCCGCTGGTCTGCTGGTGGCTAGGGGTGCCCGGAGCGCTTGTCGCCTACGGTGTGGCTCTGCCCTGTCTGGTGGGTTTTACCCATTTCCTCCGGGTCAGGCAGACGGTAACCCACCAGATTTAGCTACGAGTTTAAGACCCATATTGATATGTTCAGGGCTGAGGCAAAGCTGACCCATAGTATATAGGGCAGCATCAGGCTGCCGGCGGCCGTGGATAGCTTGAAGAATTTGATTATTGTCAGCAGTATGGCTATCCAGAGGGCTAAGATTACCACCATTCCGTAGAGTGGGGAATGGAGCCCGAAGAAGACCACCGACCACAGGGCGTTGAGCACCAGCTGCACCAGAAACACGATTAAGGCGCACTTTACCCCCTCGTGGGCGAAGCCCTTGCGCCAGACGAGAAAGGCGGCTACCGCCATCAGCAGGTAGAGGGTAATCCAGGCCGGGGCGAACAGCCAGCTGGGTGGGGTGAAGAAGGGCTTTTCCAGGCCGGCGTACCAGGTGGGGATGTTGGGGGTGGTAAATACCGAGCCGATAAGGCCGGCACACTGGCAGGCGACAATGCTTACCACCAGCTTTATTATGTCCTTTGCTCCCATGACTCACCTCCCTATAGTTAGTTGCTCATGTCCTGGGGCAAGGGAATGCTTAAGTTATTTCCTCTTTATAGCCGATTTTACCGCCTGTTCAATGTCTTTGGCAGTCAGGCCGTACCTCATCAGGAGCTCGGCCGGCTTGCCCGATTTGGCGTAGGTATCTTTGAGCGCCACCAGCTCCATGGGCACCGGTTGGTGCTGGGCAACTACCCGAGCCACCATGCTGCCCAGGCCGCCGTGCTCCAGGTGCTCCTCGGCGGTGACGATGGCGCCGGTCTCGGCCGCTTTGATTATGGCCGCTTCGTCAAGAGGCTTGAGGGTGGGCATGTTGAGCACCCGGCAGTCTATCCCCTCCTGTTTCAAGTTTTTGGCCGCCTCCAGGGCTTCCTTGACCATCAAGCCGATGGCGATGATGGCGGCATCCTTACCCTGCCTCAGGGTTACCGCCTTCCCCAGTTTAAAGCGGTAGTCCTCGTTGTATATCAGCTGGCTCTTGGGGCGGCACAGCCTGATGTAAAACGGCCCGTAGTTGGCCACCGCTGCCTCTACTGCCTGGGCGGTTTCAATGGCGTCGGCGGGAACGATGACGTTAAAGCCGGGCAGGGAGCAAATCAGGGCTAAATCTTCGATAGACTGGTGCGAGCTGCCATCCTCGCCGACGGTGATGCCACCGTGGGTGGCCACAATCTTAACGTTGAGCTGGGGCTGGGCGATGGACATGCGAATCTGGTCAAAGCAGCGCCCGGGGGCGAAGACGGCGAAGGTGCTGGCAAAGGGTATCTTGCCCGAAGAAGCCATGCCGGCAGCGATACTAATCATATTCTGCTCGGCGACGCCACATTCAAAAAAGCGCTCCGGTAGCTCGTGGGCAAAAAAGTGCGTCATCGTCGAGCGGGACAGGTCGGCATCCAGCACCACGATATCCGGATTTTCCAAGCCCAGTTCCAGCAGGGTCTTGCCGTAGGCTTCCCGCAGTGAAACTTCCTGCTCCACCTTACTCCAGCTCCTTTAAGGCTAGCTTTACCTCAATTTCATTGGGAGCCGCGCCGTGAAAATCAGGGTTGTTCTCCATAAAACTGACCCCTTTGCCCTTGATGGTATGGGCGATGATGACCGTCGGCTGGCCTTTTATCTTTTTGGTTTTCTTAAAGGCCTGAGTCAGCTGGGGGATACTGTGCCCGTCAACCTCGATAACCTGCCAGCCGAAGGCCTGCCACTTGTCCGGGAAGGGCTCCAGGTTCATGACATCGCGGTTCCAGCCGTCTATCTGCTGGCCGTTGTTGTCCACTATGGCCACCAGGTTATCCGCCTTGAAGTGGGCCGAGGCCATGGCCGCCTCCCACACCTGCCCCTCGTCGCACTCCCCGTCGCCGAGCAGGGCATATACCCGGTAGTCCTGCTTATTCAGCCGGCCGGCTAAAGCTACTCCCAGGGCGAAGGACAACCCCTGCCCCAGGGCGCCGGCCGACATCTCCACGCCGGGGGTGAGGTTGCAGTCGGTATGACCCTGTAGCAGGCTGTCCATCTGCCGCAGGGTACACAGCTCAGAAACCGGCAGGTAGCCGCATTCGGCCAGGGTGGCGTAGAGGAGGGGGGCGGCGTGGCCCTTGCTCAGGATAAAGCGGTCCCGCTCCGGCCAGTGGGGGTCATGGGGCTTGTGTCGCATCACCTTAAAATAAAGGGTAGTTACAATCTCTACCGCGGAGAGCGAGCCGCCGGGGTGACCGCTGCCGGCTTTACCGGTCATGGTGACGATATGGCGGCGTATCTTTTTGGCTACCGCCTTCATTTTAGCCGTCGATGCCGATAACGAAAAAACCTCGGCTTCTGCACTATCCGCCGAGGTTGAAGGTAGTTTGCACTCTTTTGGTGACGACATTAGCACCCCCCTGCGCTTAATAATTATACTATAATCGGGGATGGCAGGTCTAGGTTGTAAGTAGGGGCGATAAAAGGAGCACTAAAAAATGGGGGGAACAATTCGAGGCTGGCTAGCTACGGGGATTTGCTTTTAACGTTATGGTAAGTGGAGGCTAAGAGGGTGTTTTGCTTCCCACCCTGACCCACCCTACAGAAGTGATACTTCTATCGATTTCTTCTTGAGGGGGGTGGGGAAAGGAAGTTTTAGAGGTGAAACCTTTTTGGGCGGGTGGGTATGGGAAAAAGAACATCGGTTTGATTTTTATCTCTATCTCTGCTTTAATTAGCAGGTTAGAGGAGCCGATTGATGACTGATTTGAATATAAAGGCCAGCAAAAGAGATGTGCTGGGCAAAAAGACCCGGTTTATGCGCCGTGAGGGCACTACTCCCACCCACCTCTTCGGGCACGGTATTGATTCGCTGTCCCTGCAGTGCGATACGGCTAAACTGCAGCGGATTATAGCCCGGGCCGGAATGACCCGGCTTATCACCCTGGAGGTCGAGGGGTATAAAGAACCCCGCAGCGTCTTCATCAGGGAAATCCAGAGAGAGCCTTGCAGCGGGGGACTGTTTCACGTTGACTTCTACCAGGTAAAAAAGACGGAGAAGATAAGGGTGGATGTGCCTATCATCCTGGTTGGGGAAGCCCCGGCCATGAAGGAAAAGGGGCGCACCCTGACTCACAGCCTCACCAGCCTGAGTGTCGAATCCCTGCCCGATAAGCTCCCGCCCCAGATAGAGGTTGACCTGAGCTCGCTGGAGGAAGTAGAGCAGGCCATATTCGTCAGAGATATCACCCTAAGCCCGGATGTAGCCGTTGTTACCGACCCCGACCAGATGGTGGTCAGAGTGAGCGAGGCGCGGGTGGTGGAAGAGGAAGTGGTGGCTGAAGAAGAATTAGCTGAAGAGGTCGGGGCTGAGGCTGAAGGGGTCAAGGAAGCCGAGGAGAAACCGGAAGAAGCGGCTGAGTGAGCCTTCGCCTATCTTGAAGCTAATATAGAACCTCTGCTATAATCACACCGTGATTATCGACTTCCATACCCACGTTTTTCCGCCTGAGGTAAAAAAGCACCGCAGTGACTATATCGAGCGTGACCCCTGTTTCGCCATCCTCTACTCCGACCCCAAAGCCAGAATAGCCACCGCCGACGAGCTTATCGCCAGCATGGATGAAGCCGGGGTTGATATCTCGGTTATCCTTAATATCGGCTGGACAACCCACGAGCTGTGTGTAGAAACCAACGACTATATAATTGATGCGGTGTCCCGCTATCCCCAAAGGCTGGTGGGCTTCTGCGCTGTCCAGCCCCAGTCGGCCAAAGCCGCCGCCGCCGAAATCGAACGCTGTGCCAGGGTGGGGATAAGGGGGGTGGGCGAGATGAGGCCGGATATACAGCTTTTTGACCTTTGCGACGAGGTAATAATGGAGCCCCTGGCCGAGGTGTTAAAAGCGCACAAGCTGGTCTTGCTCCTCCACGCCTCGGAGCCGATAGGGCATGAATACCCGGGGAAAGGGGGTATCACCCCCGATATACTCTACCCCTTTATCGTCAGCTTCCCCGATTTGACCATAGTCTGCGCTCACTGGGGAGGGGGCCTGCCCTTCTATGCCCTGATGCCTGAGGTTAAAAAGGCGATGGGTAATGTCTATTTTGACAGCGCCGCTTCGCCTTTTCTCTATACGCCTGAGGTATATAGTCAGGTTATCCAGTTGGTGGGTGCTGACAGAGTCCTCTTCGGCAGCGACTATCCCCTGTTGACACAGAGCCGGTTGCTTAAAGAGATAAAAGCCCTAAACCTGGCTGAGGAAAGCAAAAACCTGGTGCTGGCGGGTAATGCCCTGAGGCTTCTCGGTATCGAAGGTAAATAGCTATGGAGCAGGTGCGCTGTTTTATCGCCATCGGCCTGACTGATGAGATAAAAGCCGGGCTTGAGCAACTTCAGGCTCAACTGAAGCCGGGGGGGCAGACCTCAATAAAGTGGGTTGACCCCTACAGCATTCACCTGACCTTAAAGTTTCTGGGCAGCGTTGACGGGGATAAGATTAGCCCGATAACCGCCGCCATGGCGGAGGCTGTCCAGGGGGTGACTCCCTTCCACCTGAAGGTGGAGGGCTTGGGGGCTTTCCCCAACCTGAAGCGGGTCCAGGTGGTCTGGGTGGGGGTAGGTGGTGAGGTGGACAAGCTGGTTCACCTACAGCAGCGGCTTGAGTCCAGCCTGGCCCAGCTTGGTTTTACCCCGGAGAAGAGACGCTTTACCCCCCATTTGACCCTGGCCCGTGTGCGCGACCGGGCTTCATCGGGTGAGCGGGCAGGACTGGGTGAGCTTATCACCGGCACTAAATTTGAGGCCGTCTATAGTTTCCTGGTGGAGGCGGTCAGCCTGATGAAGAGCCAGCTGAGCAGGGAGGGGGCTATCTACAGCCGAATCAGCGCCGCGGCCCTAAAATAAACCCTTGTCAACCACCAGAGTATGGTGTATACTGCTTAAGATTTAACCTAATTTTCGGTTGGGAGGAGGACTTCATGGAACAATCCAATTTCCCCAAGTGTCTGAAGTGCAAGGCTGGAGACCTGGTGCCCTTATCTGACTTTGGCAGTCAGGGGGCAGCTATTCATTACAAGGCCTGGGTTTGCACCAATCCTGATTGCGGTTTTAACCTGAAAATCAGGAACGGTGATGTCTATATTAACGAACCCATTATCAGCGGGACGATGCATAGCGCCCGCTCCCGCTCATAGTTTACCGTTTTATTTTTAAGCTCTTAGGTTAGCGGAGCTAGACGTGCTTCCTCATTTGACCAAAATCAAGGGGATGGCACTCGACCTCTTATTCCCACGCTGGTGTGTTGGCTGTGGGAGGGAAGGGGATTTTATCTGCCCCGCCTGCTTGAAGTCACTGCCCAGAATCATGCCCCCGCTTTGCCCCCGGTGTGGTCTGCCTCAGGCCAGCGCTAATCTTTGTCCCGTTTGCATCGGCTGGCAAGCTGAGATAGACGGCATCCGGGCGCCGTTCCGCTTTGACGGAGTGATGCGCCAAGCTATCCACGAGCTGAAATATAGAAACCTGAGAGCCCTGGCCGGGCTCCTCGCCCGATTGCTCAACGACTATTTGCTCGATCACCCTGTGCCCGGTGAGGTTCTGGTGCCGGTGCCGCTACACCCCAAACGATTACGGGAGCGGGGCTACAACCAGTCCCGCCTGCTGGCTAAAGAGCTGGGCAAACTGTCTGGTTTACTGGTGGTGGACGATTGCCTGGTGAGGGAGCGCTATTCCATGCCCCAGGCCAGGACTTCTAACGTGGATGAGCGGTGGGGTAACGTCGCCGATGCTTTTGCCTGCCGCCACCGGCAGCTGGAGGGCAAGCAAGTTCTGCTCATAGACGATGTTTCTACCTCGGGAGCTACCCTCGATGCCTGCGCCCGGGTGCTAAAGCGGGCCGGAGCCGCCTCGGTGTGGGGGCTGGTGCTGGCCCGGGAAATCTAAAAGAGGCTAAGGAGTGTGAACCGATGGAGCTACAGATAACCGGCAAAAATATAGAATTAACACCGGCGCTGCGCCAGCTCATTGAGCGCAAGCTGGGCAAGCTCAGCCGTCATCTGCCCAATATCGTGGAGCAGAAGGTGGAAATCTATGAAGAAAAGACGAAGTCTCCGGAGCAGCACTTCGTGGTCGAGGTAACCCTGGACAGCAACGGCACCCTGCTGCGGGGGGTGGAGAGGGGAGAAGACCTGCTCAGGGCTATCAATAAGGTGGCTGCGGTTATGGACCGGCAGATTGAGCGCTACAAGGGGAAGCTTTATGATAAGGGGAGGGGAAGCTCACTGGCCAGGGGTGAATTGAATGAGGGGGCTGCTCAACCACCAAAAAAGGTGGTTAAGGTCAAACGGTTCGTGGTTAAGACGGTGTCGGTGGCCGAGGCTATCGAACAGATGGAGTTCCTGGGGCATGACTTTTTCCTCTTCTTTAATGCCGCCAGTGAGGAGCTTAACCTGCTATACCGGCGGCGGGATGGTAACTACGGTCTTATTGAACCGGAGCTGAAATAGGGGAAAACCGGCTGTGTTTGGTGAGCTAAAATACACTGTTACCAATATTGGCCTGGGTTGGGTGGGGGTACTGGCCTCTAACTCCGGGCTGCTTAAAATCACCCTCCCTCAGGAATCGGCCCGGGAGGTAGAGTGGCTGTTGGGTGGCAGGGTGGGGGAGGCAGTCCGGTCTGATGATTTCTTCGCTGACGTCATTGAGCGCCTGAGGGGCTATCTTGGCGGCAAGCGGCCAGCCTTTAACGATGAGCTTGACCTTTCTGCGGCTACCGCCTTTCAGTGTGAGGTGTGGCAGTTAACCCGGCTTATCCCTTACGGTGAGACCAGGAGCTACGGCTGGGTAGCTGATAAACTGGGTAAATCCGGGGCGGGGCAGGCGGTGGGGCAGGCTCTGGCCCGGAACCCTCTGCCCGTTATCGTTCCTTGTCACCGGGTAGTGGCCAAAGACGGTGGGCTGGGTGGTTACAGTGGGGGGCTGGCCAAAAAGAGATATCTGCTGCTGATGGAGTCCGCGGCTGATTAGGGCGGCTATTTAACGTTGACGGTGAATACCTTGGTCTCGCCTATGCCGCCGTCTTCCCACGGTTGCTCATAGGTCAGGGTTATCTCGGTCTGGCCCGCCTTTAATGCCTTGAAGCGGAAATACTCAATGCCACCGGCACCGACCACACCCTCTTTGGCCTCTTCCTTGTAGCTCTTTTCCAGAAGCTCAAGCATGGTCTGGTCGTGGTTTTCCTGCCAGCTATAGCCGGTGGTGGGGTTAGAGCCGATGGCGATAATAAATTCCTGGTTGACGCCGATGCTTACCTCCTGGCCGGGGTCGGTGTAGGTCTCGGCCACCCCAATACAGCCAGCCACCAGAAGGGAAGCCGCCGCTAACATCAAAATCAGGAGCTTTTTCATTGGTTGTCCCCTTATCTACCAATCACTATAATTATATAACGGAAATGATGGTAAAAGGTTAGCCGGAGGTTGAAAACTGGGCTCCGGCCAGGGAGTAATCCATCTGTTTTTCGAAAAGCCCTCTTATTTTCAAGCTCAGGAAGCTGTCTTCGTATTTCTCAATCAGTCCCTGGTCAGCGAAGCTGAAATAATGGCTGTTGCCTATTATGATATGGTCCAGGACCTTAATCTGCAGAATGCTTCCCACGAAGACCAGGTCTCTGGTTAGCTGTTTGTCCTGCTTGCTGGGGGTGGGGTCACCGGCGGGGTGGTTGTGGGCAAAGATTAGGGCGGTGGCGCGGTGGTTGATAGCGCTTTCGATAATGTCGCGGGGGCGGATGGGGATGCTGTCCAGCGTGCCTTCGAAGAGATCGGCGATGTTCATAATCTGGTTGCGGTTATTCAGGTAGATGGCCTTGAATACCTCATTCTTTAGGTCTCGCATTGAGTAGTTGAGGTAGTCATAAACCTCTTTGGATGATTTATAGGAGGGCTGGTCTATAACCTTCTGCCGGAGAACCTCGGCCGGTAATTCGTGTAGCAGCTTGATATAAAGCATGCAAGGGGGCGTAATACCAACCTGCTCCAACTCCTGGCGGGACGCTGATAGGAAGCCTCTGAGGTTATTGAAACTTTCTATGCACTCTTTGGCTTTTTTCTTGCCTTCCCGGTTGGGCAGGACCAGGCTTAGTAGTAATTCAATGGTCTCTTGGTCAGTAAGGTCACCGAAGCCTGACCGGATAAACCTTTCCTGCAGCGGTGTCATATTCTCTCCCTTGGCTATGCCAGATGTCATTTATCTGTCTCCTGTTACCGCCCATATATGCAGACAAAGGTCACTTAATAATACAATTTTGCACAATTGTCAACTAAAGTCCATTATTTGACACATTTATGTTTTCTGTCAAGATGATTTCTTAACTTTACTTAACAATATTCTGGTACATTAGTTATGGGCCAGGGGCAGTTCGACAAAGAATGTGGCTCCTTTACCCGGTTTGCTTCTGGCGTATATCTTGCCGCCGTGTTCGGTTATAATGCCGTGACAGACGCTAAGCCCCAACCCGGTACCGCCTTTTTCTCCCTTGGTGGTGTAAAAGGGGTCGAAGATCTTGTCAAGGTGTTCAGCCGGAATCCCAGGGCCGTCATCAGTAAACGTGGTCCTGATATATCCTTTCCTCTCTTCAGTTTTGATGGTGAGCTTTCCGCCACTGTTGGCCTCGGTCATGGCCTGCTCGGCGTTTAGAATGATGTTTAAAAATACCTCCTGTATCTGGTGAAAATCGAGCATTATCTCGGGGAGTTTGGGAGCGAGGTTAGTTATGAGTTCAATATTGCTGGTTTTCAGTTCGTAGGCCCGGAGTTCCATGGCGCTTTCTAAAATTTCGTTTATGTCTGAATATTGCTTGTGGGGCTGGCGGCGGCGGGCAAAGGTGAGCAGGTTCTGGACCACCTTGGCGGCTCTTTCGGCTTCGGTGTAGATTCTTTTTAAATATTGCTTGGTTTCCTGGTCGGTGCTTTTTTTGAGCAGCCGCTGGGAGAATCCCAGCACCCCGGTGAGGGGATTGTTTATCTGGTGGGCAACACCGGCGGCCAGCTCGCCGATAGACGCCAGCCGGCTGGAGAGTAAAAGCTCTTTTTGCAACTCCTTTTCCCTCTCCTCCGCCTGCTTGCGCTCGGTAATATTCCTGCCAACCTCAATACAGGCAACTATTTCTCCACTGGCGTCTCTGATGGGGTTAGCCGTGTTCTCCCAGTATGTAACCTCCCCGGAAGGTGTTACCACTTCCCTTTCTGATGTGCGGGACTTGCCGTCCTTAAATGCCCTTTCTACCGGGCAGTTATCGCACACCTTGTCTCTGCCTTCATAGGCCCGGTAGCATTTCTCCCCCAGTTGGGCATCATGATTTGCCTTCGACGGCTCATTTTGATAAATAATATTATAGTCCTTATCCTGTATGCTAATATTATCTTCCAGTGCGTCTATTAGTGATTGCAGCTTATTTTTTTCTGACTGGAGCGCCTGCTCCGCCTGCTTGCGGTCGGTGATGTCCCTGGCGATGGTGATGTGGCCAATCGCCTTGCCCGAAGAGTCCTTCAGGACGCTGGTGCTCAGCTCGGCGGGAAACTCGGAGCCATCAGACCTGACCAGGGTGTATTCCTGGTCTCTAACTGTGCCCCGTTTTAGGGCTTGCCGCATATTTCTGGCTATCTTCTCACGGTCGCGGGGGGCAACAATGTCAAAGGCGCTTTTGCCTAATATTTCATCCCTGGAACCGAAGCCATGCATCTCCACCGTTCTCTGGTTTACCTCGGTTATGACACCGCTTAAATCAATAACTGATATGCCGTCGGATACCGATTCAAACATTTTCCGTGTCTTCTCTTCCGAATCCCGCAGTGCTTCTTCTGCTCGTTTGCGCTCGGTGACGTTCCGGCCAACCTCAAGACAGGCAACAATCTCCCCCCCCGCGTCTCTAATGGGATTAGCCGTGTTCTCCAAGTAGGTACCCTCCCCCGAAAGCGTTACCACTCTCCTCTCCGAGGTATGTGACTTGCCGTCCTTAAATGCCTTTTTCACCGGGCAGTCATCGGACACCTTGTCTCTGCCTTCATAAGCCCGGTAGCATTTCTCCCCCAGATGGTCACCAAAATGTGCCTTCGACGGCTCATTTTGATAAATGATGTTATAGTCCTTATCCTGTATGCCGAGATCATCTTCCAGTGCGTCTATTAGTGATTGCAGCTTATTTTTTTCTGACTGGAGCGCCTGCTCCGCCTGCTTGCGCTCGGTGATGTCTGTTGCCGCCCCTAGAAATTTTAATGGCTTGCCCGTTTTTTCATCGCAAATCACCGTCACTTTGTCTAACCAGGTCATGTATGTGCCGTCTTTTTTCCTCATGCGGTACTCTATGCTATGCGGCACACCTGGTTCCATCTGGTATATGCTTTGACTATCTATCCAGGCGAGGTCTTCTGGGTGGACGTGTTCCCGCCAACCTTCCATAGTGCGCGGATACTCGCCTGGTTCATAACCAAAATGGCTGTCAATATCACCGTAAAATGTAGCAATACCGGTTTGTAAATCTCTCTCGTAGACCACGTCGCTGGCAATTTGGCTGGCAATCCGGAACCGTTCCTCGCTCTCATTAAGTTTTTCTTCCGCCCGCTTGCGCTCGGTGATGTCATGGCACACGCAGAATATCAGCTTCTGCCCGGCGATTACGGTTCCGTTGACGCTGATTTCGACGTCAATGGTTGAGCCGTCCTTGCGGCGGTGACAGGTCTCCAGGTGGAAACCGGTTTCGTCAACTTTGCGTCCCATCTCGAGCAGTTCCTCACGGGACCACTGGATATCCCAGTCCCAGGTGTGAAGCTCACGGATTTCCTCGGGGGTATAGCCGAGCATCTCGGCAAATTGCTGGTTTGCCTCGTACACTTTGGCGTTATCATCGAGGATAACGATGCCGTCGAGGGACTGGTCGACCAGGATGCGCCGGCGGGTGGCTTCATCGGCCAGCGCCTGCTCGGCCTTTTTGCGGTCGGTGATGTCCAGCGCCAACTCGACTGCGCCGACAACGCAGTCATTTGCATCCAGAACCGGATAGCCCCGTATAGACCACGTCTTACCGTCGGGTATGGTTATTTCCGCTTTCTGCGGTTTACCGGTCTGGCGGGCTTTGGTCACCGGGCAGCCTACACAGGGTTGACTCCGCTGGGGCCATATCTCATAGCAATATTTTCCCACCAGCTGTGCAGCAGTCAGTCCAACTGATTCTGCCGCAGCTTTGTTTGTCCATACCATCCGATGCTCCAGATCCTGCAATACCACAAGCTCTGATATGCTGTTGAGAATAGCCAGTTTGTCCTCTTCTGCTTTCCCAAGTGGCTGCTCAGCCTGCTTATGGGCGGTTTCTAGTGCTTTTAATTCAGCAACTCGCTGGCGCAGTTCTGCCCCTTCACTGGTGAGTTTCTCTTCTATCTTCTTGTAGGTCTTTTTCACTTATCACCTCCGCCGGGGGAGCCGATTATGCTGGTCACTTGTTCTTTGGCTTTGCCCCGGTGACGATGTCATCCAGATCGGTAGTTGGTAAGACATCGGTGACCGACTCGAGTATTTTTCGTAATACCTCCTGGCTCTCCTGCAGCGCCTCCTCCAGCCGCTTGTGTTCGGTGGCTAGTGCTTCTAGTCCAGCGACTTTTTGGCGCAACCCGGCCAGTTCACCGGTGAGTTGCTCTTCTGTATGATAGGTCTTCATCATATTTCACCTCTGAGTGATACGGAGAAAATTATGGACGGCGGTAATGATGTCTGATTCGCCGAAAGGCTTGTTCATAACCCCGAAGGGACCCTGAGCTAAAGCCCGCGCCATCATATCGCTATCGGGATAGCCGGTTATGATGGCCACCGGCAGTCCGGGCTTGACGGCTTTTATATGGCGAAAGAGCTCGGCACCATCCATGCCCGGCATCTTAAGGTCGAGAAAAGCCAGGTCTAAGTCCTGCTGCTTAACTACTTCTAAGGCGTTTACTGCAGTTTCGGCGGCTATTACCTTGTGCCCTAGCTCCTCCAGTGTCTCCTTAAATAGCAGGCGGATTACCTCTTCATCATCGACGACCAGGATGTTTGCCTTTACTTGGGCCGCGTTTTTCTGCAGCCACTTATCAATTAATCTTACGTCAAACCGCCACTGCCGACCTACTTTGGTTGCCGGGATTCTGCCTTTTTCCAGCAGCCGGTAGATGGTTTTTTCGGTTACCCGCAGGTAATCAGCCACTTCCCCAACAGTCATCAGCTTGGCCATATCCTATTCCTTCCTTTAGCGTAAAACTTAGCTGAGTCAATTTGCACTGTTTTGTCTATAGTTGTCTATTATTGTACATTACAGTCTATCATAGTCCATATTGATGTCAAGATGTATTATCTTAACTTTTGTTACCGAAGTACTAGCCGCAAGTAGGTATTAGGTATTACCTAGGGCGGGTTACTATCAATTGAGGAAAAAAGTCTAATAAAGTTCATTAAAGTCCACTAAATGGCATTATCTAAACAGTTTAGGAGTAGCCTTGTGAAGGAACTAAGTTCTAGTGAATATGGGGGATAGACTAATGTTTATAGGGGATAGTTAGTCTGTACCGGGGTTAAAGCTTAGGGGAAAGGTGGTCTGGCCCGGTAGCGGCTCCGTTTAGCTTCAGAAGTTCCTATTGTCCTCAGGTTTAGGAAATCTAGCTCGTATTCCTCAATCAGTCCCTCGGCGGCGAAGCTGAAGTATTTATTGCCGCCGATTATGATATGGTCCAGAACCTTAATCTGCATGATATTGCCGGCAAAGACTAGACCTCTGGTGACTTCTTTATCGTATCGGCTGGGTTCGGGGTCGCCGGAGGGGTGGTTGTGGACAAAGATCAGCGAGCTGGCGTTTTGCTTGAGGGCGTTTTCCATAACTTCGCGGGGGGAGATGGAGCTGCTGTCTACCGTGCCTTCAAAGAGGTCGGCGGTGTCGATAATCTGGTGCTGGGTATTGAGGTAGATAACCTTGAAGACCTCTTTCTTAAGGTCTCGCATGGAGTGGTAGAGATAGTCAAAAATTTCTTCCGCCGATTTATATACCGGCTTGTCTACAATTCTCTGTTTGAGGAATTCTCTGGCTACTTCCCGCACCAGCTTGATACCGAAGGCGCTGTGAGGACCAATGCCTTCTATCTGCTGTAGCTCTTCGGGGGAGGCGGAGAGTGCCCCCCTGAGGGTTTTGAATTTTTTGAGGACCTCTTTGGCCGGCTGTTTGCAGTCCTTGCGGGGTGCGCCTAAGGTCAGGAGCAGTTCGACGATTTCGTAGTCGTGGAATCCGGCAAGCCCTGACTTGAGGAACTTTTCCCTTAATCTTTTTCTATGACCCGGTGCTAGGCCTTTCTGCGTCATCGGTTGGCTCCTCAGTTGGCGGTTGCAGGCTGTCTAAAACTTCCTGAGCTTTCTGGCGGTAACCGTAGGCTACCATTATCCGGCAGGGGAGGCTGGAAACGCCCATGAATGATATGGTGTCCTGGGGGTTAACCATGGCCGGGATGCCGTTTTGAATGAGGATATCCTTCCATATCTCGGCGGTTAGCTGGTCAGGGGCGGTGGTGAGCAGCAGCCACCTTTTCTTTTTAGCCATTGGTCTCTACCTTTAGCCCTTCCTCCCCCACCAATTTTACCAGACGCTGGTGGAGTTGGGGGCAGTAGTTGGTATGTATATTGGATAGCTTGAGGTTGATTATCCTTTCCCCATTGATGACACACAGGTTTACCTCGTCCTCGCCGGGGAAACCCCGTAGGATGTCAACCAGTTTGTTAAGGTGGGCGGTATCGCTGGCCTCGTCGCTGGTCTGGCTTAAGTGTATTACCAGCCGGTGACTTTGGGCCGGAGGTGGCGGTGGTGCTTCCGGTTCTTTAACTGTTGCCGGTTCCTCGGCTGGGGATGGCTCCAGTTCGTAGCGGCGCACATTGTCACAGCTTAGCTGTACCTGGTCATCCCTCATTCTTATTTTTCCTTCAACCAGCAGGATATTGCCTTCCTGCCAGAGGTCTCTGGTATCGGCATAGACCTTGGGCCAGACCATTACCTCTAATCTGCCGTCAAGGTCTTCCAGCATGGCGCTGGCAAAGGGACGCCGGTCTCTGGTGAAGGAGTTGTGCACCGAGGCGACCATTCCGGCTACAGGAATGGTCTGTCCTACCAGCTCGGCATCAATATGGCCGCAGAGGAAGGCATTTCCCGCGGCCGCTTTGCCGGCAAAGGCGCTAAAAGGGTGTTCGGACAGGTATACCCCCATCAGTTCTCTCTCCCAGTCCAGTTTCTCTTTGGTGTTGATTTCGGCGGGGGGAAGGTCAAGATTGGGGAGGGGGGCTGACACCTCCTCACCCCACAGGTCAAACATGGTGGATTGGCCGGTCTCCTTTAGATGTTGTTCCCGCTGGGCTAGGGCCAGAATACGGCCGACATTGTGGAGCAGCGTGCCCCGGTCGTCGCCCAGGCAGTCCAGGGCACCGGCTTTGATTAAGCTTTCCATCGCCCGCCGGTTCATACTCCGCAGGTCAACCCGGCGGCAGAGGTCTTCAATCGATTTGAACTGGCCGCCTTTCTGGCGTTCGGCTACCAGCGGCTCTACCGCTCCTACCCCCACGTTCTTGATGGCATTCAGCCCGAAGCGAATGGCGGGGGTATTATTCTCGCTGCCGGTTTCGATAGAAAAATTGACCTGGCTGCGGTTTACATCCGGCGGCAGCACGGTAATGCCCAGGCGGCGGCACTCGGCGACGGCGGTAGCTACCTTCTCCAGCTGGTCGGTATGGGTGACCAGGAAGGCGGTGATATACTCCGCCGGGTAGTTTGCCTTGAGGTAGGCGGTCTGGTAGGCGATTAGGGCGTAGCTGGAGCTGTGAGCTTTGTTGAAGGCGTAGCCGGCGAAGGGCTCGATGAGGGCGAAGACCTGTTCGGTTACCTCGGCCGAGTAGCCAAGCTTTTTGGCGCCGCTAACAAAATTACGCTTCTCCTTTTTCATCACCGCGGCAATCTTCTTGCCCATCGCCTTGCGGAAGATATCGGCCTGGCCCAGGCTGTAGCCGGCGAAGGCCTGGACGATGAACAGCACCTGGTCCTGGTAGACGATTACCCCGTAGGTCTCCTCCAGGATACTGGCCAGCGCCGGGTGGGGATAGCGGATAGGCTCCAGGCCGTGTTTGGCTTTGATAAAAGTGGGGATGTGCTCCATGGGGCCGGGGCGGTACAGGGCTATCATGGCGGCGATATCGCTGAAGGTGGTGGGCTTAAGCTCCTTGATATAGCGGCGCATGCCGGCTCCCTCCAGCTGGAAGACGCCCATCGTTTCCCCTGAAGACAGCAGGGCAAAGGTCTTGGCATCGTCCATGGGGATGTTGTGCAGGTCAATGTCAACGCCGCGGCTCTGTTTAATAATCTCCCTGGCCTTGCCCAGGATGGTCAGGTTGGCCAGGCCGAGAAAGTCCATCTTGAGCAGCCCGATGTGGGCGATGTCATCCATGCCGAACTGGGTCATAACCCCGGCCTCGCCGTTGCCTTTGCTTACCCTTTGTAAGGGAACATAGTTGGTGAGCGACTCTTTGGCGATGACGACACCGGCGGCATGGGTGCTGGCATGGCGGGCGCCGCCCTCAAGCTTGCGGGCGGAATCAACCAGGTTGCGGATGATTTTATCATCTGCATAGATAGCGCGCAGTTCGCTGTTTTCCTCCAGGGCTCGCTCCAGGGTCATGCCCGGTCGGAAGGGAACCAGCCTGGCGACGCGGTCAACATCGCTGTAGGCCATGCCCAGCGCCCGCCCAACGTCCCTCAGGGCGGCCCTGGCGCCTAGAGTACCGAAGGTGATAATCTGGGCGACATGGTCCTGGCCGTATTTCTGCGAAACGTAACTGATAACCTCGTCGCGGCGGTCATCTTCAAAGTCCAGGTCTATATCGGGCATCTCCTTGCGCTCTAAATTGAGGAAGCGCTCGAAGACCAGCTTATTCTCCAGAGGGTCGACCTCGGTGATGCCCAGACAGTGCAGGACGATGCTGGCGGCGGCGCTGCCCCTGACCCCGAAGAGGATGCCGTGCTCCTTGGAGTAGGTGATAATGTCCCAGACCACCAAGAAGTAGTTGGCAAACTGGGTCTGCTTGATGACCTCTAGCTCGTAGTCCAGGCGCTGTTTTATTTCGGGGGTGGGCTGGGGGTAGTATTCGGGCAGGCTCTGGTGGCAGAGGTCAGCCAGAAACTGGTTGGCGGTCTTGTCCTGGGGCAGGTTCACTTCGGGGAGGTGGAGGCGGCCAAACTCAAGCTTGAGGTTGCACATCTCGGCGATGCGTTCGGTGTTTTCTATGGCTTGGGGAATATCTTTATAAAGCTCGGCCATCTCCTGGGGGGTCTTGAGGTAATAGAAGTCGCCGGCCATCTTTATTCTTTTTTCATCGTAGATGGAGGAGTTGGTGCCGATACACAGCAGCAGGTCATGGGAGGCAGCGTCCTCACGATGGAGATAGTGGACGTCGTTGGTAGCCACCAGTGGTATATCCAGTTCATCGCTCATCGGGATAAGAGCCTGATTCACCTGCTCCAGCTCGGCGATGGGGTGTCTCTGTATTTCTAGATAGAAATCGCCGAAAGTCTGTTTGTACCAGAGGGCAGTCTGCTTGGCCTCTTCCAGCCGCCCCTGCGTGATGAGCTGGGGAATCTCTCCGCCCAGGCAGGCGCTTAAGGCAATAAGACCCTCATGGTGCTGTTCCAGAAGCTCCTTATCCACCCGGGGCCGGTAGTAGAAGCCCTCGAGGTTGGCCTTGGTGGTGAGCTGGATCAGGTTGTGGTAGCCGGTCTGATTTCGGGCAAGGAGAACTAAATGGTAGTGATTTTTATCACTGGCCTCGCGCCCGAAGCGGCTGTTGGGAGCTAGGTAGACCTCGCAGCCGATGATGGGTTTTACCCCGGCTTCCCTGGCGGCCAGGTAGAACTGGATAGCGCCGTACATAGCGCCGTGGTCGGTTATGGCTAGGCTTTCCATGCCCAGTTCTCTGGCTCTCTCCACCAGCTGCGGGATGCGGCACATGCCGTCAAGCAGGCTGTATTCGGTATGAACGTGGAGATGGCTGAACATGGCTACCGCTAATTATAACACAGGGCTGGTTGGGGGGATACGCTTTTAGGGCTAATTTTTTCTTCTACCCGCCCCCACTTTTAACGTTTGTTTTTCGTCCCATACCCACCCGCCCAAAAGGTTACACCTCTTATACTCTGCTTCCCCACCCCTGGAAGGGAGAGATTGACCTCTCCTTTTCCCCCTGTTTGGAGTGGTGTCCCTATCCACCCCCATCAGGGGGTGGGGTAAAAAGGGCTTAAAGCCCTTCCATAAGGGTGGTGAGTGGGAAAAGATGTCTAATGGGGGAGGGGAAAGGGTGTTTTAGAGGCGGAGCCTATGATGGTGGGTTGGGTGGGTAGAAGAACCAAAGTTAAAAAGGGGGTAAGACGCTGTTATTTTCCGTCTTAAGAGTGTAAAATCTTAACGAAAATGAAAGCCATTGGTATTGCCGCTAAATGGGTCTTTATGCTCTGTCTGCCCTTCCTGTTGTTTACCGCCAGCCTGGCCTGGGCGATAAACAGCCTCTGGCTCTATAACTGCGGCTTTGAGAAGTACGGTATCAGCCAGGTTACCGGCTTAGATGACTCTGATCTGGAGAAGACAGCCGCCGGCCTAGTCAGCTACTTTAACTCTGACGAGGAGTATATAAGCCTTACCGTGATAAAAGACGGTGAGCCGTTTGAACTGTTCAACTACCGTGAAACTATACACCTTAAAGATGTCAAAAATCTGATATGGCTGGACTACTGGGTCCTGCTGGGGACGCTGGTTTATGTTCTGGCTTATGCCGGTGTCTGCCTGTTCTGGCGTAAGCCAGAATACTGGCGACATTTAGCCTGGGGGGTGGTGGGGGGAAGCGCCATAACCTTAGGGCTGATGCTGGCCCTGGGGGTGGTCAGCATCTTCGACTTTAACTGGATATTCTGGCAGTTCCACGTCATCAGCTTTACCAGTAACGACTTCTGGCTGCTTGACCCGACCAGCGATTACCTCAAGATGCTCTTCCCCGACGGCTACTTTTATGATGTCGTCCTGTTCTGCGCCCTGGGCGTGGCCGGGGTGGCGGTAGTTCTGGGTGGGGCGAGTGGAGTGTGGCTAAAGTTTAGTCGAAAAAGGGTTACAGCTTAACTAGCTGTACCTTTCCTCTTTCCAGGGGTCGCCGCGGTTGTGGTAGCCGTGGGATTCCCAGAATCCGGGTCTGTCCTCGGCGGTGAATTCAACGCCCGTCACCCACTTGGCGCTCTTCCAGAAGTAGAGCCGGGGAACGGCCAGCCTCACCGGGTAGCCGTGCTCGGGGGCTAGCGGCTCGTCATTGTGCTTGAAGGCAAACAGCACGTCGGGCTGAAAGAAATCATCAAGGGCAAGATTGGTGGTGAAGCCTCCTTCGGAGTGAACGGTGACGAACCTGGCCTCAGGCAGTATATTGGCAAGCTCCCGTATCACGCTGGCGCTGACGCCCTCCCAGAGGTTATCCAGCTTTGACCAGCCGGTGACACAGTGAATATCGGAGAAGACCTTTACCGTTGGCAGCGATGTGAACTCCTCATAGCTGAGCTTCCGTTCCTTTTCTACCAGACCGGAAATGGTGAAAGTCCACCGGGAGGTGTCAATCTTGGGCACGCTGCCGTGATGGAGCGCCGGCCACCTCTCGGTAAGTTCTTGACCGGGAGGAATCCTCTCCCGCCTTTCCGTATCCGGGCTTTTGATTACTTCTTCGGCCAAGCTATCGGCTCCTGTCTTACAGTTTAACTATACCCCGAAGCGGGCTGGCCTGTCACTGTCAGGCTTTATCCGAGACCAGTTTGGCGAAGCGGGCAAAGGAGCGGTCGTAGGTCTTTTCTACGTCGGGGGGGAAGACGCAGGCGGGAAGCTCGTTGAACTGGAGGTGGTAGGCGATGCAGTCGCAGCACTTGCCTTTACGGGAGCAGGGCTCGTAGGTGCAGGGGCACCTGGCTTTGTTGGCTTCGATATTACATTCCATCGGCGACAAACTCCATATCTATTGATTTGGGGAAACAATTCGAAGCTGGTTAGCCTCGGGGGGGTTGTTTATCTGGTTATGTTAATTTATAGCTGTTTTGGCTTTTCTGGCGATTTGTTTGGTGGTGCTGGTTATGTTAATCTGTGCCCCTCCCATCATTTCTAACAGTTCTTTATCTTCCCATACCCACCCGCCCAAAAGGTTATACCTCTTATACTCTGCTTCCCCTCCCCTGGAGGGGAGAAATTAACCTCCCCTTCTCCCCCCGCCCCAAAAAGCGGGGATTGGAGTGCTAACCCTGGTGGGAGAGAAATTACCTTCCCTCACTTAAGCAAGTTTCAGAAGCGCAGCTTATGAGGGTGGGTTGGGTGGGAAGATAAACCATATTCAAAATAGGGGGTGGGGTTGATAAACAATTTTATCACCTACAGCGTTTTTCTCATTAATTCCGATAGCTGGGTGAGCAGTTCTAAAGCGTGGGCGGAGGCCTCCGGGGTATCTAAAGAAGCCAGGGTGCAGCTGGGGGTGAGCAGGCCCTGGCGCAGGAGCTGCTTGAAAGAGACGCCGTTCCTGGTGAAGGGCGCCATCGCCTCCTCCAGGCGGTCTTTGAGGCTGGCCGCCGTCTCTTTTCCCAGCGAGGAGCCGTCGTTGGGGACGACGCCCCAGGCGATGGCGCCGCCTCCGTCGAGAAAGCCTTTTACCTCTTTAGGGTAGAGGCTGAGAGATTGGGCGTAGTTATAGGCGTCAAAGCTGACGATATCCAGGCCGGTGCCGAGCAGCACCGACCAGTCGGTGTTGCCGCAGCAGTGGACTCCCTTTAAGCCCTCGATACCTCTAAAAACTTCTTCCAGCAGGCTCTTCACCCTTTCCGCCGACAGGGGCACCGAGACCGAGCCATAGGAAGCCATGTAGGGCTCGTCGACGAAGATGATGGTGCTGGCCGAGAGCTTCTTTAACTCCTTCTCCTGCCAGGCGGCTTTCAGGCGCAGAAATTTGGCCACGGCGTCACCCAGAACGTCGTCGTAGATTACCGCCCTGCCTTCGCTATCGGTAACGGTTAAGCCCCAGGTGACCGGGCCGGTCACCTGCCCCTTGACCGCCAGCGGCTTTAGATTCTTCAAAGCCAGAAAGGCGTGCAGGCCGGCGGCGTAGTCGGCGCTAACGGCATATTTATCGACATCGTTATCCAGATAGGCGGCGTACAATTTCTCCAGTGACCTGTCCAGATCTTGAGCACGGTCAACGTAAATCCTATCTTCGGTCACCGTTATGCCGGGAAAGCCCTCGCTGTACTGGGCGTACATATTCTCCCTGAAGGCGCGCTTCGGCAGCTGCGGCCAGCAGGGGATTTCCCCAAGATACTTAACCACCTGGGCGCAGGCCGCCTGGGGGTCGGTATGGGGCATGCTGCCGATGGCCGTCGGCAGGCAGTTGAACTCTATTGCGGTCACGGTTAAGGCTTATCTCCTTTTAGATATCTGCCGATGAGAAGAGCCAGCTTCTTCTTCTGCTCCGGAGGTATGAACCTGCCGTCGGTGGCGATGGCCGACTTCATCGCCGAGACGCAGCCGCAGCCGCGCTCATCGGGCAGCCAGGTCACCGCCAGCTTGATGATTTCCCTGATGGTGTCCACGTTCCTGCGCAGTATATCCAGGATGGCGGTGGTCGCCAGCGGCTCGCCCTGGTCCTGCCAGCTGTCGTAGTCGGTGACGCCGGCGATACCAGCGTAGCAGATTTCCGCCTCCCGCGCCAGCCTGGCCTCCGGCGCCGAGGTCATGCCCACGATATCGGCATCCCAGGAACGGTAGAGCCTCGATTCCGCCCGGGTGGAGAAGGCGGGGCCCTCTATGGCCACGCAGATCCCCTTGGGGTGCACCTCCGCCCCCAGCCGCTGCCCCGCCCGGAACAGAATGCCGCTTAAGACCGGGCAGAAGGGGTCGGCGAAGGGGATATGGGCGACGATGCCCTCCCCGAAAAAGCTGGGTTCCCGCTTATAGGTCCGGTCGATAAGCTGGTCGGGAATCACCAGGTGGCCGGGCTTGAACTTAAATTTAAGGGCGCCCACGGCGTTGACCGAGATAAGCCACTCCACCCCCAGCGACTTCATTGCGTAGATATTGGCCCGGTAGGGGACTTCCGAGGGAGTCAGGCGGTGCCCCTTACCGTGGCGGGGCAGAAAGGCGACGCCCATTCCCTCCAGCCTGCCGGTGGTTATAACATCGCTCGGCTTGCCGAAGGGGGTATCGATTTCTATTTCTTTAACGCTTTTCAAACCCTTAATATCATACAGCCCGCTCCCGCCGATAACACCTATTTTGGCTTTAGCGTTTGGCATCGAATACCTCCAAGGAATAGCACTGATTAAATATCAATGAATTTCCTCATATTGGGTTGGTCTGATGCTGAATAAGCGTAGCTTAATACTACAATTTGAAACATATTGAATAGGGTCTCATCGTCAGTAGGGGCATCAGCTTCCAGAAGAAACTTACGTGCATCGGAAACAATTTCAGAGAAAATTACGGAAGTGTCTGTTTTCCAAAATTCTCTATCATATGCCCGCTGATTCCATCTGTCGATGAATCCTTCTGCTAAGTTGCGAGCCGACGGCGGCAACATTTCTACAGTTCCGACGCATGCATTCAGTAAATTGCTCGGTGTTTTCTGTTTTTTAAAATGAGCCCGAATAAGACGGTTGAAGGGTTTGCCCTTAAACCCCTTTTTTAACTTTTCTATGTTAATGTCTTCCATTTGCTTTAGCCTTACTTTTGTATTTCTGAGTTTGATTTGTTCGTGAAAATCTTCCTTATACCCTCCTCGAAAGGTTCCCGTATTATACCACCCTCGGTAATGATTGCCGATATGTAGGGGTGGGGGGTAACGTCAAAGGCAGGGTTTAGCGCCACAACACCCCGGGGGGCTATAGCTATCCCCTGAATATGAGTGACTTCATCGGGGCTTCTGAACTCGATGGGAATCTCACCACCCGAAGCCAAAGAAGGGTCAACAGTGGTGAGGGGGGCGGCAACGTAAAAGGGGATATTATTCTCTTTGGCCAGCACCGCCAGAGTATAAGTTCCTATCTTATTGGCGGTATCGCCGTTTAAAGCGATGCGGTCGGCGCCGACGATGACGCAGTCAATTTCCCCCTTGCTCATAAAGTACCCCGCCATCGAGTCGGTGATGAGGGTGAAGGGGATTCCGGCCTCCTTAAGCTCCCAGGCGGTCAGCCGTGCCCCCTGAAGGAGGGGGCGGGTCTCGGTGGCTATAACTTTGAGCTTTTTGCCCTGCTCGCGGGCCTGAATGATTACCCCTAAAGCGGTGCCGTAGCCGGCGGTGGCCAGCGGGCCGGCGTTGCAGTGGGTTAAAACGGTAAAGCCGTCTTTGATTAATTCTGCGCCTAGTTTACTGAGCTTTAAAGTGGCGGCGGCCTCCTCACTGTGGATGGCGATGGCCTCGGCCACCAGAGATTTTTTAATATTCTCAACGTCTTTGCCGGCTTCGGCGGCTTGCTGCATTCTTTCTAAAGCCCGGAAGAGGTTGCGGGCGGTGGGTCTGGTTGAGGCTATAGACTTGATAATGTCCTTAAGTTCTTTAATGAATTCGGCTTTTTCGCCTGCCTTGATTTTGAGGGCACCTAATGCCACGGCATAACTACCAGCTACCCCGATAGCCGGAGCGCCCCTTATTTTCAATTCTGCGATGGCTGAGGCTATGTCCCGATAGCCGCCCAGCTCCAGGTAGACCTCTTTACCGGGGAGTTGGGTCTGGTCCAGGATTTTTACTCTATCGCCCAGCCATTCTATAGCTTTCATGGCGGTCTAGCTGCGCATGCTCCTTCGGAACAGTATAATGCCGATAGCGAAGATAACCACCGCCCAGCCGACCAGAAAGAGAAAGTCGGCGCCTACCGCCTCCAGCCCCACCCCCCGGATGAGAACGCCCCGCGCTGCCTCGATGGTGTGGGCGTAGGGGAAGGCGAAGGCGATATTCCTGATATAGGACGGCATCATCTCTACGGAGAACCAGCAGCCGGAGAGCATGGCCAGGGGCATGGAAAAAAGCCAGGCCAGGGGCTCGGCCTGATTTTCCGACCTGGACAGCGAGGCGATGACCATGCCGATGCCCACGCTGCACAGCCCGGTAAGGAAGAAGATGAGAAAGGCCAGCCCGAGGTTGCCGATGATATCCATGCCCATCGCCCAGGCGCCGAAGATGAAGATTATTATCTGGGCGATGGTGATGGCCACATTGGACAGGGAGTAGCCCAGAATGAAGTCCACCGGGTGGGTGGGGGTGGTCAGCAGGCGGGAGAGAAAGCCCTTTTCCTTGTCGCGGACTATTGTTCGCGCCGAGGTGGGTATGAGAATTAAAAGGCCGAAGGTTATTATTCCCGGGCCGATGAAGTCGATATAGTCAATCTTATTCTCGACGTGGATAGGCAGGGCGTTGACGGTTACCGGCACCTCTACCCGGGCAAAGGCGCGGGTGACCTCATTGATGATGGTAATCAGCTGCTCCGATATCATCACGTCGCTTTCGTCGTAGGTCATATTGAGGACGATATCGGCTTTAGCGCCCTGCCAGTTGCTGCTTACCTGCTGGCCGAAGCCCGGCGGAATGACAATGAAGGCATTCAGCTCGCCGAACTTGAGGTCCTTGAGGGCGGTATCGGTATCGTCATAGGTGGTTATTTTAAGCACCGGCACCATGGGCAGCGCTTGCTCGGCGAAAGCCTGCGACACCATGGTGTTGTCCTGGTCGACCACGCCGACGGCGAAGCTGGGCAGCTCGTCGCCGCTGAAGATAGCCCCGAAGATAAGCATGAACATCAGGGGGAAGCCCAGCAGGAAACCGAGCGCCAGCGGGTCCCGGTAGGTCTCCTTGAGAGCGCGGACGGCTAAAGCCAGCAGCCTCATTCTCTCAGCTCCTTTCCGGTTATCTGCAGGAAGACATCTTCCAGCGTCGGCTCCTTAAAATAGGCGGAGCGGATGGCCACCCCGGAATCGTGGAGGAGGTCAACGATTTCCTGGAAGCTGAGCTGCTTATCGCTGATTACCATGGTATCCCCGGTTGCCTCTACCTCGGCGTATTTAGCTCGTATCTTGGCTACCGCCTGCGGGTTAAGGTCCTGCGCCTGTATAACCATGGTCTGCTTCTCCAGCAGGCTGTTTTTAAGCTCGCGGACGGTGCCCAGGGCGGCGATTTTGCCCTCGTCCATGATGCCGATGCGGTCGGCCAGGAAGTCGGCCTCGTCCATGTAGTGGGTGGTGAGCAGGATGGTCTTTTCCTTCTTGAGCCTTATAATGTATTCCCAGATGGCACGCCGCGCCTGGGGGTCGAGGCCGAGGGTGGGCTCGTCCAGAAAGACCACCCGGGGGTTGTGCACCAGAGCCATCATTATGTTGAGCCGCCGCTTCATGCCCCCGGAGAACTTGCGCACCTGGTCTTTAGCCCTCGCCTCCAGCCCCATCGTCTTCAAAAGCTCCTGCGACCTGGTTTTTAGCTCGGCGGCCTCTATGCCGTGGGTGCGGCCGATAAGCTCCAGGTTTTCCCGGGAGTTGAGCCGTTCCGAGATAACCGTCTCCTGGGGCGACACGCCGATGATTTCCTTGACCCGGTAGGGCTGCCTGAGGACGTCATAGCCCATTATGCGGGCGGTGCCGCTGGTGGGTTTAAGTAAGCAGCAGAGCATATTGATGGTGGTGGTCTTGCCGGCGCCGTTGGGGCCGAGCAGGGCGAACAGCTCGCCCTTTTTGATACCGAGGTCGATGCCGTCCACCGCCGTCAGGTCGCCGAATTTCCGGCTTAAGCTAAGGGTCTGGATGGCGAAGTCATCATTTGGTGAAGTCACCGCCGCCCCCCTTCTCTTTATTGTGGTTATAATAGCACGTTTAGCCTTTATGGCAATAGGTAATTTGGGGGGACTTTGGCTTTTATTTTTAAGGGCAATCTTCCCTTCATGTTTAAGGCTACCTCCCCCTTATGGGGTGGGGGGAAAAGGGGAGGATTGCCTGGTTTTTAGCGTTGGTTCTGCGTCCCACCCTCCCGCCCAAAAGAGGTTTCACCTCTCTTAGACGCTCTCATTTGCCCCGCCCCGTTTTTGGTGGGTGTTTTTCTTACTGTCCTACAGAAGTGATACTTCTATCAATTTCTTTAGGGGGGAGTGGGGGAAAAGGGGATACTACAGGGGTGTTTGAGAGGGGGCGAAGTATTAAGTATGGGGGTGGGGGGAAAAGGGTTTTAGCCCTACCTTAAGGGTGGTGGGTGGGAAAAGATATAAAATGGGGTGGGGCACCCCCCTTTCTTGACATAGATTATCCGGGCAAAGTAAACTTTCTGGTATGACCGAGTCTTTATCGGGTATAGAGAAACTCAAGGGCAAGGTCGGGGTGGCCTGGAAGCCCAGAGAGTACCTCATTGAGGGGGAGATGATACGCCGCTTCGCCCGCGCCGTGGGCGACACCAACCCCCTCTGGAAGGACGGCGCCATCGCCCCGCCGACTTTCACCCTGTCTATCGGCTTCGAGCAGTTCGTCGACGACCTGATGAAACTGACCCCCTTCAACACCGTCCTCATGGGCAGCACCGAGATAGAGAGCTACCAGCCCATGAAACTGGGCGACGTCATCACCGTTGTCTTTAAAATCAGCCACCTCCGCGAAAGAAAAGGCCAGACGGGTAAGATGGTCTTTATGACCTTCGACAGCACCTATAAAAATAAAGAGCAGGAGCTGGTGGCCAGGTGCCGCCAGATGGTTATCGGTTATTAAATGAGCGAGCAGCGCTATTATCAGGATGTAAAGAAGGGCGATGATATTGCCCCGCTGGTCAAGAAGCCGACCACCAAGCAGCTGGTAATGTGGGCCGGGGCGGTGGGCGACTATATGCCCATCCACTACGACCAGGACTACGCCCGGAGCCGGGGGCTGGAGGGGGTTATCGTGCACGGGCAGCTGGTCGGCGCTTTCCTGGGGCAGCTGATGACCGACTGGGTGGGGGGACAGGGCAGTCTGATAAAGCTGAGCTGCAGCTACAAGGGGATGAACTACCCGGGGGAGGTGGTTACCATAAGGGGCAAGGTGGCCGGGAAATATATTAAAAGCGGCCAGCACTTTGTCGAGTGCAATGTCTGGGCGGAAAATCCCAAAGAGGAAAAGACAGTCTCTGGTATGGCAACGGTTGTGCTGCCCTCCAGGGTTGATAAAAAGCGGAAAGGAAGGATAAGACGATGGGCGAGAGATTAAAAGACAGGGTAGCTATTGTTACCGGCTCCAGCCAGGGCATCGGCAAAGCCATCGCCATAGCGCTGGCCAGAGAGGGGGCCAGGGTGATAACCAATAACCGCCGCCCCGGTGCCGAGGGCGGCGACGCCGAGACCGTAGCCAAAGAGATTAAGGGGATGGGCGGGGAGGCGGTGCCCTTCTTCGGCAGTGTTTCCGAGTTCGATGTCGCCGAGAAGATAGTCAAAACGGCGACAGACAGCTTCGGCAGGATTGATATCGTGGTCAATAACGCCGGCGCCGACGCCCCCCGTATGGTCTGGAATATGAGCGAGGAGGAGTGGGACCGGAGCGTCGACTCCTTCCTTAAAGGCTCTTTCAACTGCATACGCTTCGCCTCTGGCCCGATGCGGGAGCAGAAGTGGGGCCGGATAATAAATACCACCTCTACCGCCTGGCTGGGCACGGTGGGGCACTGCAACTACGGCGCGGCCAAGGCCGGGCTGGTGGGACTGACCCGGGCGGTGGCCCGGGAGGTGGGCCGGTACGGGGTGACCTGCAACGCCTACGCCCCCACCGCCGCCACCAGGTTTACCCTCAGTGACGAGATCGTGGCCGGTTTCAAGAAAAGGTACGAGGCCGGGCTGCTGACCAAAGAACGGTTTGAAGAGCTGACCAACCCGCCCAGTCCGGAGACGGTGGGCCCCTTTATCGTTTACCTGTGCACCGATGAGGCGGCCGACATCAACGGGCAGGTGTTCGATGTCACCGGCGGCGATATCGCCATCTATTCCGAGCCGGTGAAGAAGAAGACCATCACCAGGGAAAAGGGGCTGTGGACGGTGGAGGAGCTGATCGAGCAGGTGCCCAAAGTGCTGCTGGAGGGCTACAAGAACCCGGCGCCGGCCAAGAAGGACTAAAAGGTTAAAACGGGGGAGGGGGCTTCTTTTTGGCCTTCCCCATGAGCCGCGCATAGTAGGTGGAGGAGGTGTAGAGGGTGGCCAGGGGATTGTGGCCGGTGACTCTATCTTTTACGGCTATTACCGTCATCGGGCGCAGGCAGTATTGAATAAACAGGGTATCGTGGCCGATACAGAGCCCCAGCATTACCGCCAGGTCAACCTTCTCCGAGTTTAAGATCTCGGCCTGGGCGATGGGATTGCACATCGACTCCCAGTTTTCGGGGCCGGCTATCTTTTCCTCCGGCTTGATGCCGATATCTTCCTTGGCCACGGCGCCCACCTTGCAGCAGACCGAGACGACCTCGAAGCCATTATTTTCCAGTATCTCGGTCAAAGTACGGGCCTCGTTGCGCAGGCCGACGCAGAAGGCAATCCCCAGCTTCTTATAGCCGCACTTTTGGGCGAACTGGATCAGCTCTAGGATGCGGGGGTTCTTGGGCCTCAGGCCGTCGGGGAGGCGCTCGTAGCACTCGAACTCCTGTTTTGAGGCCAGCCGGGCGAACTCCTTTACCTCCGGCCTGGCGTATTCGGCGACGGCTTTTTTAATTACCCCGGGCAGGTTTTTCATAGGGCAGAAAGCCGCCAGCTTATCCATCGGGGGGGGCTGGCCGGCCTTGCTAGGGGCGTGGCAGTCCCCTTTAACGCAGCGGGCACAGTTGGGGCTTTTTCTGGTGGTCATCGCTTAAATCTCCTTCTCCTGCCACTGCCGGCGGCTAAGCTCCATGAGGAGGAAGTTATAGCCGTCCCGGTTCAGGTGGCCGCAGGGGGTGAAGCCGCACCTGGCGAAGCACTTCTGCGCCCGGGTGTTGGTGACCAGGGTCTTCAGGTAAATCCGGTCGAGCCTGGTATGCCGGAAAATATGGTCGAGCAGGTTGTTAACGGCATCGACGCCGTAGCCCTTATCCCAGTAATCGCGGTTGCCGATCATAATGCCCAGCTCGGCTTCGCCCCGCTTATGGTTAATAGCGTAATAGGTACAGTTGCCGATGTGCTCGCCGTCCGAGGTCTCGATGGCGAAACGCTGCCGCCGGGCTTGGGTGTAGCGCAGCTCGACGGCGTAGCGGGCCAGATACTCGGCGTAGCTGAGCGACAGCGGCGAGACGGCATCCAGCGCCGCCAGTTCGGGGTCGGTCTGCCAGCTATAGTCGCTGCCGGCATCACTCAGCCTTTTTTCCCGCAGCCTGGTCTTACCGTCACTGGTCATGCTAGTCTTCCGCAAAGTTTTCAATCTGGGAGAACAGCGGGTCCTCCTCGGCTTCCATCTGGGACAGGGCCTTCCTGGCCGCCGCCTGAATGGCCTCGTCGGAATGGTTGAGGCACTTCTCCAGACAGCCCTTGGCCTCGGGGCCGCCTATCTTGCCCAGTGCCTGGACAGCCGCCAGCCGAACGTCTATATCAGGGTCGTTGGCCAGCTCGCAGAGATAGGAGGCGGCCTCTTCCTCCCCCAGTTCGCCGCAGGCACCGGCGGCCTCGTAGCGTATTTCGGCATCGGTGCTGTTCAGTTCCTTGAGCAGGATGGGCATCCAGGAGGTGTTACAGCTCTTGCCCATGGCGAAAAGGGCGCTGGTTTTAAGCTGGTTATTGCCGCTCTGGTAGGCCTGGGCGATGGCTTTCTTCATCTGGGGTAAAGTTAACGGCGCCGCCGCTTCCAGGGCGCGGCGCTTGACCTCTACCGGCTTGTTATTATCGTTGATTACCGACAGCAGGCTCTGCGATACCCTGTCCCGGTGGTTGGCGCGCAGCTTTTCCAGCTCGGCGAGCAGGGCGAACTTGCCCAGCGCCGTGGCCGCCGCCGCCTGAACCTCCTCCGAGCTGTCTTTTTCCAGCAGGTCGATCAGCGGGTCAATGAGGGACGCCTCCTCGTTTTCCCACAGGCCCTCGATGGCCTTGCTACGTACCTCGGCGTCCTCGTCCTTCAAGCGGCCTTTAAAGATTTCGTTAAAGTCGAGCTCGAAGTTATCCTCGGCCAGCTCGACCAGGCGGTACATTATCTGCCGCCGCCTTTTTAGCTCGATGGTTGCCCAGGCCTGCTCCAGCTGTTTCAGCTCGGCTGAGTTCAAACTGGACAGGTCGGTCAGCCACGAATCAAGCAGCTTCGTATCCGGGTTAACCAGCTTGGCGATGGTCTGTTCCACGGGCGGCGGCAGGGCCGGTTCCATCGGCTAGTCCTCCTCTTCCTCGCCTTGTTCCCAGATGGGCTGGGTAAAGTGGTCGATATAATCTTCCATGGCCTCGTCGGCCATCTGTTTCATCCTGTCGGCGGTCTCCCTGGCCACATCGGCCAGCTCGGTAATATCGATTTCAATGTCTAACATCCTGGTCAGCGCCCCCAGCACCGCCACCGCCGCCACCGGGTTCTGGATGCGGGTGGCGTACATCGGCACCTCGCCCAGCAGGCAGACGCCCTCCATGCCCCGCTCCTTGGCTACCCCCAGCAGCAGCCCGTTTAAGCCCGATATCTGCAGGTTGCCCTTCTGCACCAGGTCGTATTTGGCCAGCTCCGGGCTCATCTGTGGGCTGGTGACCACACCCCACACCCGCGACGGCTCGCTGTGGTGCATTCGGCTGAGGGCGGCGGCGCAGGTATGGACCCGGCTGACCTTAAACCTCTCGGCGACATCGAGGACGCAGTTGGCCAGCTCGTAGCCTTTGGTTATGGGCTGGTCCTCGCCGATGAATAATATTATATCACTGCTGCCGGCTTTGTTCTTCCAGTAGTAGAACTGGTTCTGGGGGAACTGCGGTTCTTCGACGATATTATCCCTGGCGACGACACCGATGGCATCGAAGAAAGCCGACGGCTCGATTTCCCCCAAATCTTTGAAGTCCAGCTTGCGCAATAGATAGGTGGCCACGATTATAGACACGTTGCCGATGCCGGGCCAGGAGGCCAGCATCACCGGCGCTTTGAGTCTGGGGCGGGCGAAGAGCCTGACTATTTCATTCATGGCTTACCCCTTGCTCGCCACCGACAGGCGGGGGCAGTAGAGGGGCGGGGTATAAAGCGAGCCGCCCACCCACTCCGCCTGACTGCCGACGGCGGTAACCTCCTTGAGAACCTGATAAACGTTGCCCGAAACCATGGTATTTTTAACCCTACCCACTATTTTACCACTTTCCACCTTATAACCTAAAAGGACATTGCCGCTGAAATCGCCGCCCAGGATATTGCCCTGCTCGGCGCCCATGAGCTGTTCGATGACCAGTCCCTCTTTTATATCTTTTACCATGTCTTCCATAGCTATTTTGCCGGGGGCGATGATAAAGCTGCTGGGGGAGGGGGCCGGTAAGCCCCCGCCGCGGCTGGCGCTGCCGGTGCTTTGAGTATTGGCTAAAGCGGCGGTCTGCAGGTCATAGAGAAAACTGGCTACCACCCCCTGCTCTATAAGGGGAATGCGCCGGCTGGCGACCCCTTCGTCGTCGCAGGGGCGGCTGTGGGGACGGTAGGCTACAGTCGGGTCGTCCCACAAAGATATTTTTGAGTCAAAGACCTTCTGGCCCAGCTTACTGCCGATGGGGGAAGCCCCCTGCAGTACCATCTTGCCGTTAAAAGCCATCACCAGGGAGGGGACTAAAGCGCTGGCCGCCCCGCGGGGGGTAAAGATTACCGGCAGCTGCCTGGTCGGCACCGGGGCCTGGTCTTTGGCCAGCTCCAGCTGCCGGATTACTGTTTTGGCTATATCCCGGGGGTGGGTTATGGGGTGACATGAGCTCTGGCTCTCGCCGACGAAGAGCATGTCCGTCCCCCGGATGAGGCTGCCGTAGATACCGATACTGAAGATACTTTTCTTATATTCCGCCTGCCCGCCCTGAGAGTTTAACAGCTTTACCGATATAGCGTCCTTGCTGACCATGGCCTCGCAGAGGATTTCCGGGGTATGTTTGGTGATAAGTTCAATCAGCTCCTGCCCCAGCTTGTCCATATTTTCGGGGGGGGTGGCCTCTACCGCCGGGTCGAAGATATCTATTTTGGGATAAGGGGTGGAGGGGGGAAGCTCGAATTTGGCGGGCATGCCGAACCGGGCGGTCTCAGCGGCGTTGTCTATCAGGTTTTTAACGTCATCAAGTTCGGTGGTGGTGGCATAGCCCAGGCGGCCTTCCCTGATAATTCGTAAAGCGATACCGGTGCTCTGCTTGCTCTGGATATTTTTCAGGCGGTTGGCCTCGAACTGTACCGAGGTCTCTTCGGCGGCGACCTCAAAGACCTCGGCGGCCTCAGACACCTTTCTGGCTTGAGCCAGGATATTCTCCACTAGCTGCCTCCCACCAGGCACCGGCTGATCCGGATGTGGGGGCTGCCGTTGGAGACGGGGAGGGGGAACTGCCCGCCCTTGCCGCAGCCGCCGCCCTGGTTCATGTCCAGGTCGCCAGCGATGGCGTCGATATTATTGAGGGTGGTAAAGACATTGCCGGTGAGCACCACCGGCCTTAAAGCCTCGGCGATCTGGCCGTGGCGAATCATGTAGGCTTCTCCGGCGGAAAAAGTAAACATCTCCATGCTGGTGGTGCCGCCGAACCAGTTTTTGGCGTAGACGCCCTCTTTTATACCAGCGATTATATCGTCGAAAGAGCTTTTGCCCGGTTCGATATAGGTGTTGGTCATGCGGACGATGGGGGGGTAGCGGTAATTTATGGCGCGGGCGTTGCCGGTGGGCTTTTCGTTCATCTTGGCGGCGGTCTCACGCGAGTGGAGCCGGCCCACTAGCTTGCCTTCTTTTATAAGATAAGTTTTGGTTGCCGGAACTCCTTCGTCATCGTATTTATAGCTGCCGCGCAGTCCGGGTCGGTCGGCGCTGTCGACGATATTAAGCTCGTGAGAGCCGAACTTTTTGCCCAGCACCATGATTTCCCGCAGGCGGTCGTCTTCATAGACGAAGTCCGATTCGGAGAGGTGGCCGAAGGCCTCGTGGACGAAGACACCGGCCAGCACCGGGTCCAAAACTACGGTATATTCGCCGCCCTTTACCCGGGGGGCGGAGAGCAGTTCTACGGCGTGTTTTGCCATCTCTTCCACATCCTTGTGGAGGTGGCGCATTGAGTCGAAATTACCGCGGCTGCCCAGGCTCAAACCCGACTGCTGGACATCGCCGTCGGCGGCGGCCACGGCGCTCAGGCGGAGGGTGATATCCGTCCTCGGCTGCTCGATACGGCTGCCGGCTGAGCTTAAAAAGATGGTCTGCTGGTGGCTGTCGGCGTAGCCGATGACCGAGGTCTGGAGTTTTGGGGTAGACCAGATAATCTGGTTATATTCGTCGAGGAGTTCCTTCTTTTCCGCCAGGGGGATGGTCAGCGGGCTGTCCTCTTTACTGGCTACGGTATCGACGACGGGTTCGACGGGGGCGAGCCGGCTTTCCTCCCTGCCCACCAGCGTCGCCTGCTTTACCGCCAGCTCGATTCTTTGGGGGAGGTCGTCGAGGTCGTTAAAGCTGACGAAGCCCCAGCCGCCCCTGACCAGGGCGCGGATATTGCCGCCGACGGCGGTAGACTGGCCGGCGGACTCCAGCTCTTTGCCCCGGTAGGTGATGTGGCTGCGCTGGCTCCGCTCCAGGCGGGCCTCGATGTAGTCGGCTTTAGCTTTCTTTAGCTCTTCGGCAAGTTGCTGGGCGGCGGTTTCGATATCGGGCATAAGAATAGTTTAACCAGACACCCGCCGAACTGTCAATTAAAACTATTCGTGAATGCGGCTCAGGTACCAGACGTCACCGGGCATATCCCGGTATATATCGCAGACCAGGCCCTTGCTGGTCTTGACCATGAAATAATTGCGGGTGATCTCCTTGCCCCACCACTCCTCGACCTTCTGCCAGCTCCGGTATACCTTGGTTACGCGCTGTTTCTCTCCGTTTCTAGCCAGGGTTAAAGGCACCCCCCGGACATTCGACGTTACCTTCAGTTCCTCCGGTTTTTCCAGTATCTTGGCCAATTCTAAACCTCCCTCTACTTATAACTTGCGTAACACGGCGATTACCTTGCCCTGAATCTCGACCTCTTCCGGCGCAAAATACATCGGCTGCATTTCCTTATTGGCTGGCTGGAGGCGGATGCGGCCCTTTTCCCGATAGATTTTCTTAAGGGTCACCTCCTGCTGGGTTTTGAGCCAGACCGCTGCCAGCTCGCCGTCGGCCACCGTGCTGGTCTGCTGGATTAAGACAATGTCGCCATCGTCGACTAAGGCGTCAATCAGGGAAGTCCCCTTTACCTTCAGGGCGTAGACGTCTTTCCTGTCCTGGGTCAGCTCGCCGGTGAGCTGGAGCGTCTCCTCAGGTGCTGCCGTCCAGCTATCGGGGGCGGGCACCGGTATCGGCCTGCCGGCGGCGATAGTGCCCAGCAGGGGAACGCGGGAGACCGCCTCCCGCTTTCTCTCCACCAGCTGGATGCTGCGGAATACCTCGGGGTCGCGGCGGATAAAGCCCTGTTCCTCCAGCATATTCAGGTGATACTGGACCACCGAGGGCGTGCTGATATTGCAGCCGCGGGCGATGTCCCTCACCGTGGGGGCGTAACCCCGCTTATCCAGGAAGCGGCGGATGAAGTTAAGTATGCGTGACCGGGTATCTGATACACGTGGCATTTTTAGCTCTTAATACATTTGTTTCAGGAACAAGTGTATCATAACGAGTGTGGGTTGTCAATAGTAAGTTCCAGTGGGGTCTGTTGAGCCATTGTATGTTCGGGTATGTTCCGCTGAGGTGGAGTGTGTTATTTTTAAGTATTGAATTGAGTTATAAAGAAGACGTGGGGATAAGGTGGGGTCTGGCCTGATTTTTAGAGTGCGTTTTGCTTCCCACCCTCCCGCCCGATAGAGGTTAGAACCTCTCTTCACTCGGGGATTGTTCCCCCAGCCCCGCTTTTTTGGGGGGGAGTGAGACCTATGATATCTCCCCGCCTTGGGGGGTGGGGAAAGAGAGTGTTAGAGGCGGAGCCTATGAGGGCGGGTGGGTATGGGAAGCTGGAGAACTGGTAGTAACAGGGTGGATTACCTTGGTAAAATTTGCTATTAAGAGACTAAAACGGGTACAATGTAATTGACAGCTTTCAAGCTATAATGCTAAAATTTCTTGGAAGCGGTATCGGGACCGGTTTGAACTAAGAAATTCGGAGCTAAAGTATCCGCGGCGGACAGAGCCTGTTAGCCCACCGTTAGGCACACCAGAGGCTGACAGGCGGTGGATAGAGCAAGCTATGCCAGATAAGAAGATAAATTGCAGTAGATTGCGCCATCAGCATATCAGCTATTTCCTTTCTTTTATTAATCTTTTAATCTTTCCTGTTATTACTGGTTACCCTAGTTAGCTTACTGCGCTCTCGCTGGGGAGAGCGGGCTAAAGTTTCGGTTATGGTCAATTGAAAGGGGGTTAAAGATGGCTAAACCAAAGGTGGCTTTTTACTGGTGCGCTTCCTGTGGCGGCTGTGAGGAGACCGTGGTTGACCTTAACGAAGATATACTGAAGGTAGCCGACGCCGTGGATATCGTGCTCTGGCCGGTGGCGCTGGACTTCAAGCGCAAGGATATCGAGGCCATGAAGGACGGCGAAATAGCGGTGAGCTTTATCAACGGCGCGGTGAGACTGGAAGAGCAGGAAGAAATGGTCAAGCTCTTGAGGCAGAAGTCACAGCTGGTGGTCGCCTTTGGCGCCTGCGCTCACCTGGGGGGAATTCCGGGGCTGGGTAACTTCTGGGACCGGGACTCTATCTTCCAGAGGGTGTATACCGAAGTCCCCACCGTGGACAACCCCGACAAGATTTTCCCCCAGCTGAAAACCAAGGTTAAGGAGGGCGAGCTTACCCTGCCCGAGTTCTATAATACGGTAAAGACCCTGGACCAGACCATAGATGTGGATTACTATCTCCCTGGCTGCCCGCCGCCCCCCGATCTGATAATGGCGGCGGTTATGGCTATCTTAGAGGGCAAGCTGCCGGAGAAGGGGTCGGTGCTGGCGCCCAACAAGGCTCTGTGCGATACCTGCCCCAGGGCGGAGTCCAAGCCGGATAAGCTGGCTATTGACGAGGTAAAAAGACCCTGGCAGATAAAGATGGACCCCGAGAAGTGCTTCCTGGCGCAGGGGATAATCTGTATGGGGCCGGCTACCCGCACCGGCTGCGGCGAGACCTGCATCAAGGCCAACCAGCCGTGCCGGGGGTGCTTCGGCCCGCTGGACGGCGTTGTTGACCAGGGGGCCAGAGCCCTCTCCATGGTCGCCTCGATACTGGGAGTTGAGGGCGAGGAGACCATGAGCGAGGAAGAGGTCAAGAAGCTGATTGACAATATCGCCGACCCGGCCGGGACGGTCTATAGATTTAGTCTGGCTTCCTCTCTCCTGAGAAGGAAGAGAATGGAATAGGAGGGTGGCATGAGAAAGATAACCATCGACCCGATAACCAGGCTTGAGGGACATGGCAAGATAGAGGTATTCCTCAACGACGAGGGTAACTGCGAGCGGGCCTGCCTGCAGATTCCCGAGCTGAGGGGGTTTGAGAAGTTCTCCGAGGGCAGAGCCGCCGAGGAGATGCCCCGCATCACCACCATGATATGCGGCGTCTGTCCCACCGCCCACCACATAGCTGCCACCAAGACCCTGGACGACCTGTTCAAGGTGGAGCCGACCCCGGCGGCCAAGAAGATAAGGGAGCTGATGTACAACGCCTTCACCGCCGAGGACCACATACTGCACTTCGTCTTCCTGGGCGGCCCCGACTTTATCGTCGGGCCGACGGCGCCGGCCGCCGAGAGGAACGTGCTGGGCGTTATCGGCAAGGTGGGGCTGGAGGTGGGGGGCAAGGTCATCGAGATGCGCAAGCGGATGCGGAATGTGATGCGGATAATCGGCGGCAAGCCGGTGATGCCCACCTGCGGCCTGCCCGGCGGCGTCTCCAAGCGGATTACCGAGGAAGAGAGGAGGACCATCATAGAGGCCGGGGAATACGGCGTCGAGTTCTGCCAGGTTGCCCTGGGGCTTTTCGACGACGTGGTGTTAAAGAATAAGGACTATGTTGATTTGATTACCGGCGATGTCTACGCCCACAAGACCTACTACATGGGTCTGGTGGACGAGAATAACAAGGTAAACTTCTACGACGGCCTGATAAGGGTGGTCGACCCCGAGGGCAAGGAGTACGCCAAGTTCAAGGCCCAGGACTACCTGGACCACATCCGGGAGCACGTCGAGCCCTGGACCTACGTGAGATTTTCTTACCTCAAGAACGTGGGTTGGAAGGGCTTCATCGACGGCAAGGAGAGCGGCGTCTACCGGGTGGCCCCGCTGGCGCGCTTAAACGCCTCCGACGGCATGGCCACGCCGCTGGCCCAGGCCGCCTACGATAAGATGTATTCGACGCTGGGGGGCAAGCCGGTGCACAGCACCCTGGCCTTCCACTGGGCGCGGCTGGTTGAAGCGCTCTACGCTGCCGAGAGGGTGCTGGAGCTGGCCAAAGACCCTGAAATTACCTCGGACGACATCGTCAATCTGCCCACCGAGACCCCTAAAGAGGGGGTGGGGGTGGTGGAGGCGCCCCGGGGCACCCTTTTCCACCACTACCAGACCGACGAGAAGGGCATCCTGACCAAGGTCAACCTGATTGTGGCCACCCAGAATAACTCGGCGGCGATTAACATGTCGGTGGAGAAGGCGGCCAAGGCGCTGATAAAGAACGGCGACGTTCCCGACGGGATTCTGAACATGATCGAGATGGCCTTCCGGGCCTACGACCCCTGCCACGCCTGCGCCACCCATTCCCTGCCGGGGAGAACGCCCTTAGAGCTGAGCGTCTTTGACTCTAAAGGGACACTGGTCAAGAGCCTGGTAAGAGATTAGCTGGCAATAAACCGAGGCCAGATTTTAAATAGTGTTACCATATAAGGAGGTGGGTTGTGAAGGAGAAGGTGGAAGCGGCTTTAGCTAAAATAAGACCGGCGCTGCAGGCCGACGGCGGCGATGTTGAGCTGGTGGGGGTGGACGGTGGGGTGGTCAAGGTGATCCTGAAGGGCGCCTGTGCCGGCTGTCCGATGTCTACCATGACCCTTAAACAGGGGATTGAACGGATACTCAAAGAAGAGATACCCGAAGTCAAGGAGGTGGTGGCGGTTTAGCCGCCGGTGATAGAAAAATGCCGATATACGAGTATGTCTGTTCCGATTGCAAGCAGAAGTTCGAGCTGCTCAAACCCATGAGCCAGGCGGGCAAGGGTGCAACCTGCCCCAAGTGCGGCGGCAAAGCCGGGCGGGTACTTTCCCGGTTCTGCAGCAGCTCCGATGATTCTTTGGATTTCGGTTCTGGCGGAGGCAGCTCCTGCAGCAGTTGTTCAACTGACAGCTGCAGTTCCTGCTCATTATAAAGATTTAAGGAGATAGATGGACGACCGGGAAGAACTCCTTTGCTGTCATGTCTGCGGTGAGCCGATGGGGTGTCCCGAGGGGGAGCCTCCCTACCATGCCCTTGATGGCTGGTTTACCGTGTCCTGCTGGGAAGGGCCGGGGGAGGTATCTCAGTACAGCTTCTGCTCCCTGGACTGCCTTAAGTCCTGGGTGGACGGGGGGCTGCCCGATATCCCCAAGGTGTTTCTGGAGTCTTTTGGAGAGGATAAGGGCTAAAAGAGCATGAAGACGCTTATTCTGGGGTTCGGCAACCCCATCTTGAGCGATGACGCCGTCGGCATCAGGATAGCCGAGGAGCTGGCCGGTGAGTTCCCCGATATAACCGTCGAGGCTACCAGCGAGGCCGGGCTGGCCATACTGGATGAAGTTACCGGCTACGACCGGCTGATTATTATCGATTCTATAAAGACGGGAAAGGGGAAACCGGGGGAGCTGTATAAGCTTGAGCTTGAGGACCTGAAGCCCCGCTCCGATTTCTCTTCCTCGCACGGGCTGGATATCGCCACCGCCTTCAAGCTGGGGGAAAAGCTGGGCTATCCCCTCCCGGGGCAGGTGAGCATCTACGCCGTAGAAGTCAAGGATAATACCACCTTCGGGGAGGGATGCACCCCGGAGATAGCCCAGAGTATATCATTAATCGTCGGGCAGATAACAAAGGAGGAAAGGCTATGTCAAAGTTCGAGCCCAAAATCCTAGTTTTTTGCTGTAACTGGTGTTCCTACGCCGGCGCCGACCTGGCCGGCACCTCCAGGCTCAAGATAAAGCCCAATTTCCGGGTAATCCGCACCATGTGCTCGGGCCGGCTTGACCCCGCCTTTGTCTTTCACGCCTTCGCCCGGGGCGCCGACGGCGTGCTGGTGGCCGGCTGCCATCCCGGTGACTGCCACTACAGCAGCGGCAACTACAAGGCCAGGCGGCGGGTGAGCCTGCTCCAGAACGTGCTGCCCCAGCTGGGGATAGAGCCGGAGAGATTAAAGCTGGAGTGGATTTCCGCCTCCGAAGGAAATAAATTCCGCGATACCGTCAACGGGTTTATCGACCAGATAACCCGGCTTGGCCCGCTTCGCGGGAACGGCAGGGGTGGGGTGAAGAAGGGGGAGGCGGTCAAAGCCAAGGGTAGCTAGAGACTGAAGCTAGAGACTGAAACTAGAGACTAGAAAGGGTACTATTTTGAGCCAACCAGTCGCCGAGCCGAAAGTTGCCGTTAATATCAACGAGGACTACTGCAGCCGCTGTACTATCTGCGGCTCTCTCTGCCCCTATGACGCCATAACCAAGGACCACGAGAACAACATAATGGTCCTGGATATAGAGAAGTGCCAGGTCTGCGGTATCTGCTACTCCGCCTGTCCGGCTAAAGCCATCGATACCATCTACTACAGCAGCAGCTCCCTGATGAAATACCTGGAGAAGGCCAGGCCGCGGTATAAAAGCGATAACCTGGTCATCATGTGCAAGGGCAGCGCCCCCGACTTTGCCGGAGTGGGCAAGCTCTTCGGTGTGAAAGACTTTATCCCGCTATCCGTGCCCTGCGTGGGGCGCATTTCCGAGGACCTGCTGCTGGGAGTGCTGGCCGATGGAATAAAGAAGATCGATATCCTCGCCTGCGACGAGGACTACTGCCGATTCCACCGGGGCAGCCCGCTCACCGGGCGCCGTGTCATCGCCCTAAACCGCCTGCTGGAGCAGCTGGGCTACGGCCCGGAAGCCATCACCCTGAAGCGCAACAGCCTGAAAGTGACGGTGGATAAAGACCTCTGCATCGCCTGCGGCAACTGCGTCTTTTACTGCCCCTATAACGCCCCGACGCTGACCAGCGCCGGGGGGATAAGCTTTGACCTGGATGCCTGCCGGGGCTGCGGCCTCTGCGTCGCCCTCTGCCCGGCCTTTGCCCTCGACCTGGATAACTGGGAGAGAGACCGAATTTCAAATTTGATTCCCCAAATGCTGGCCGAGATGAAACCGCCTAAAATCCTGGTCTTCCGCTGCCAGTGGGCGGTCTATCCGCCATTGAACGGGGATATGGGCCCCAATATCGGCACCATAGAGCTGCCCTGCGCCGGCCGCATCGAGGCCTTTCATATACTGGAGGCGATACAGAGCGGCGCCGACGGCGTGATGGTAGTGGCCTGCTCCGAGGATGACTGCAAGCAGGAGAAGGTCAGCGCCAAAGCCGAGCACGTGGTGGCCAACATAAAGGCAAAATTAGACCAGATAGGCCTCGGCGATAAGCTTAACTTCGCTTCGGTCTCCCCCCGCTATCCCGGCCAGGTGGAGGAGAAAGTACGGGAGTTCCGCCAGAGCCTGAAGGGGGCTAAAAAAGGGATCAAAAAGGGGGAAGATAAATGATTGTAACTACGCTTAAACCTCTCGACGAGATATTAGAGTCCATTTTCCCCTACCGCAAGATACTGATTGCCGGCTGCGACGGCTGTACCCAGCCGCCCCGGGGCATAAGGGAAGCCAAGACATTAAAACAGCTGCTTGAGCTGGCCGGCCAGCTCAAGGGTAAAGAATTTGAATTTAAAGTAACCTCGGTGGTCAAGCAGTGCGATTCCGTCCTGACCGTTTCGGCGATAAAGCCTTATGTGGAGGATGTGGAGGCGGTGCTCTCCCTGGCCTGTGGCGCCGGGCCGCAGACCGTGGCCAAGTTCTTCCCCGACCTCCCCGTCCTCCCGGCGCAGAACTCCAATTTCATCGGCATTGACGACCGGCAGGAAGGCCAGATGTTCGACAGCTGCTCCGCCTGCGGCGACTGCATCCTGGCCCTTACCGGCGGTATATGCCCGGTTACCCGCTGCTCCAAGGGACTGCTAAACGGCGCCTGCGGCGGCGCCAGCAACGGCAAGTGCGAACTCGACCCGGAAAGGGACTGCGCTTGGGAGCTTATCTACGAGCGCCTGAGGCGACTGGGCAAACTGGACCTCATCAAGAAGTTTACTCCCGCCAAGGACTATTCGGCAAGCGGTTGGATGGTAACTCCGTAGCAGTGGGGTAGGCTGATGGTGCTGACCGGAGCGGGGAGACTGGCCAGGATAAGGGTGCGGGGGGTGGTGCAGGGGGTAGGCTTCAGGCCCTTTGTCTACCGACTGGCTCACCAGTATAAGCTCAACGGCCGGGTGCGCAACACCTCGGGCAGTGTCGACATCGAGGTGGAGGGAGCCGGCAAAGCGGTACGGAATTTCTTAAGCGACCTCGAAACTAAAGCACCGCCCATGGCCCGCATCGAGAGCGTTGACACTACCTTTCATTCCCCCAGAGGCTATACCGAATTTAAGATTGAGCCCAGCCTGAGCCGGGAAGGGCAGTACCAGCTGGTATCGCCGGATATCGCCACCTGCGACGATTGCAAGAGGGAGATTTTCTCAAGCGATGACCGGCGCTCTCGTTATCCCTTCACCAACTGCACCAACTGCGGGCCGCGCTTTACCATCATCGAGGATATTCCCTACGACCGCCCCCAGACCACCATGAGTAAATTTAAAATGTGCCCCAAATGCCAGCGGGAATACGACGACCCCCTTGATCGCCGCTTTCACGCCCAGCCCAACGCCTGCCCCGACTGCGGGCCTAGTTTAGAGCTGGTTGACGGTGAGGGTAAGACGGTTGAGGTTGAGAATGTCATTAAAAAAGCCGGTAAACTTTTAAAAGAGGGCAAAATACTGGCGGTGAAGGGGCTGGGGGGCTTCCAGCTCGCCTGCGACGCCACCAGCCAGAAAGCGATAGATACTTTAAGGGACAGGAAGAGAAGACCATCAAAGCCGCTGGCGGTGATGATAGGTGGTATTAAGGAAATCGAAAAGCACTGCATTGTTTCTTCTGAAGAGAGAAAGCTCTTAGAGTCTCCCCAGTGCCCCATCGTGCTGCTGCGCTGGAAACAAAGCTCTGATATATCCAAGGCGGTAGCCCCCAGGCTAAAATATCTTGGGGTGATGCTGCCCTATACGCCTTTACACCATCTTTTATTAAGAGAAACCGGCCTGCCCCTGGTGATGACCAGCGGTAACTTAAGCGAGGAGCCCATCGCCAGTGACAACGATGAAGCCCTGAGAAGATTAAAGGGAATCGCCGACTATTTCCTGATGCATAACCGTGATATCTACGCCCGCTACGACGACAGCGTCTACATGGTCGAGGATGGAAAGCCGCGGGCTTTAAGAAGGGCGCGGGGCTACGCCCCCTATCCTGTATTTCTGCCTTTCAAGGCGAAGCAGATTTTAGCCTGCGGCGCCGAGGACAAGAACACCTTCTGCCTGACCCGGGACGGGCACGCTTTCCTGAGCCAGCATATCGGCGACATGGAGAACGAGGAGACGCTGGAACACTTTGAGAGTACTATTGGCCTTTATAAAAAGCTGTTCCGGGTTGAGCCGGAGATTATCGCCTGCGATATGCACCCGGAATATCTGGCCACCAAATACGCCCTTGAAGCGGGGGCGAGTTCGAGTTTAAAGCTTGTCCCGGTGCAGCACCACCACGCCCATATCGCCAGCTGCCTGGCCGAGAACGGGGTTGAAGAGACGGTTATCGGGGTGGCTTTTGACGGGACGGGCTACGGCGGCGACGGCACCCTCTGGGGTGGTGAGTTCCTGCTGGCCGACTGGAAGGACTTCAGGCGGGTGGGGCATTTTGAATATGTTCCTCTGCCGGGCGGGGCGGCGGCCATAAAGAAACCCTGCCGCATGGCTTTGAGCTATCTCTATACCCTGCTGGGCGAGGACTTTAAATTAGACAGGCTGCCGCTTGACGGGCTTAAAACGGCTGAAATAGAGATAATTAAACGGCAGCTGAAGCGAAAGATAAACTCTCCCTTGACCTCAAGCGCGGGCCGGCTCTTCGACGCCGTTTCCGCTCTGGCCGGGGTGAGGGGAGAGATAGACTACGAGGCGCAGGCGGCCATCGAGCTGGAGATGCTGGCCCCCGATAAAATCGATAAAGCCGGGGTTTATCCCTTCTCTATTGTGGTGGAGGGGGGAATGGGGGTGGTTAAATTAGGGGAGCTGCTGGCGGGTGTTGTTGAGGATGTCAGGGATAAAGCGCCGGCGCCGGAGATATCGCTTAAATTTCATAGTACCGTGGCTGAGATAGTTGCCGGGATGTGCAAACTGATAGCCAAAGAGAGTAGTATAAAGCGGGTGGCGCTTAGCGGCGGCGTCTTCCAGAACCGGCTGCTGTCAAAGCTGGCTGTAGCCGCTCTAAAGAGAGATGGCTTTGAGGTGATCACCCACCGCCTGGTCCCCGCCAACGACGGCGGCGTCTCCCTGGGGCAGGCGGTAGTTGCTAATTTTGCCGAGATTTGAGAGAGTTAAAGGGAGGCAGCCTCTCTAACGGAGGTATATATTTTTTTGGTGGGGGGGATAAGGGGAGGGATTGGTCTGGTTTTTAGAGTATGTTTAGTTTCCCACCCTCCCACCCTAAGAGGTTAGACCTCTTTAACACCTCTTAAAATGAGGTTCAGGGGAATAAGTTAATCTTAATAAAGTAGGGGGTGGGGGGAAAAGGGGAAGTATAGCTCATTTTTTAGAGTATGTTTTATTTCCCACTCTCCCACCCGATAGAGGTTATACCTCTATTAACTCCTTAAAATGAGGGTCAGGAGAGCTTCTCTTGCCCCGCCCTACAGAAGTGGGGCTGTTATCAAATCCTTTTCATGGTGGGTGGGAGAGATGAGGAAATCCCCACCTCAATGGGGGGTGGGGAAGGAAATTTTAAAGGCGAAGCCTTTTGGGTGGGTGGGTATGGGAAGTGAAAGAACCGTTAAAGCTGGGGGGCAAAAAGGGCTTTAAGCCCTTCATTAAGGGCGGCGGGTGGGTTAAGATATAAAATGGGGGTGGGGAAGGAAAAGTTAAGTTTAAGAGAGGAAAGAAATGAAGAAAACGCAGATTAAAAAATTACCTATGCTTTTCCCCCACTCTACGGTGCTGGTCGGCGCCGACGTTGACGGCCAGCCCGATTTTGTCACCGTGGCCTGGGTTACTATCGCCTGCGGCACCCCTCCCTGGATTGCTATCGCCCTGAACCACGTCCGCCACTCCCTTAAGGGCATAAAACAAAACATGACCTTCTCGGTCAATATCCCCAATAAGGCTATGTTCAAGGAGACCGACTACTGCGGTCTGGCCACCGGCGCCGAGACCGATAAAGCCATGGACTGCAATTTCAGGGTTTTTTACGGCGAGGTGGCCAATGCCCCCTTTATTGAGCAGTGCCCGGTAAATATCGGCTGTGACGCCGAGCATATCATAAGGCTGGGCAGCCACTACCTGATTGCCGGGGCGGTCAAGGAGATTCTGGTCTCCGACGACTGCCTGGTTGAAGGCAAACCCGATGCCACCAAAATCGAGCCCTTTTATGTTGTAACCACCCCGGCCTTAACCTATTATGGTCTCGGCGAGCCTCTTGGGCCGGCCTTTCGTATTGGCAAGGAGATTAAACACGTCGAGGACGACTGGGATAGACAGCGGGCGAAGTGGAAGGATTAAAGGGGGATTAGCCTGGTTTTTAGAGAAAGTTATGCTTTGCCCCCCCCCCCCCCACAAAAA
>Ga0315537_1000161_pt1 | contig 46476 bp, 43 predicted proteins | sample SalMarSW160270MG_FD_203091 | JGI IMG/M metagenome (GOLD analysis project Ga0315537, IMG submission 203091) | Salt marsh sediment microbial communities from the Plum Island Ecosystem LTER, Massachusetts, United States - Salt Marsh Sediment SW1602-70 ... | reverse complement strand
CGCTGAAGAATTCCGCCAGGGGTATCCCCGGACCATTTGGAGCGGATTCAAGCCCCTTTACCCCGATGATCTTGCGGGGGAGCACCGCCATGAGCGAAGGGGGCCGGGCAGGACGTCGGTGATTGCAACCGGGAGTCATTACCATGCTAGCCATTGCTTGGAGTTTGTTTGTTACGGGGATCTTCCTGGGCTCGGGGCCGTGCCTGTTGAGCTGCGGGCCGCTGCTCTTGTCCTACGTCGCGTCCACCAAGACAGGCGCGGTCTCAGGGCTTAAGACGTACCTGGTCTTTTGCGGGGTGCGCCTGTCCGTGTATCTGTCTTTCGGCGCCGGCGCAGGAATGCTCGGCGCCTGGGTGGTGCACCGTTTCCTCGAGAGCGGGTCGCTCGCCGTCCTCTATGCCGCCTTTGGCGCGTTTTTGGTCCTGCTGGGCCTCTTTTTCATACTCGAAGACCTCGTCCCCCACCGGTGGCGCGCCTCCCTGACCTGTTGCCATGAGGGACGCGGCGATCTGCGCAACATCGCCGTCTTCGCGTTGATCGTGTCGCTGGCGCCGTGCGCGCCGCTGTTGGCGATGTTCGGGTATGTCGCCCTCGTTTCCGATGCCTGGTATAAAGGGATCGTCTATATGGGCGCCTTCGGGCTGGGGACGGTGATCAGCCCCCTCATCCTCCTCGTGTTCTTGACGGGCTGGTTCGGATCGTGGCTTCAGAAGCACAGGGTCGTCCTGAGGGCGGTCCGCGTGACAAGCGGGTTGATCTTTATCCTTCTGGGCGGGTGGCTTATTTGGGGAGCGTGGCCGGCAGGGGGCGGGGCGTGAACAGGTTCAGCGTCGATAAAAAAAATATCGGTCAGGAGCACATTGATATCACCGACACACAGGACCTGCGTCATCTGACGCGCGTCCTTCGGGTCCGGCCGGGCGAGGACCTTTTTATCAGCGACGGCGAGGGCGCCGGGTATGTCACGACGCTCGGCACCGTGACGCGCGCCCACGCGCGCCTGGTCATCAAGGAGCGCCTGCCCGTCCAGCAGCGCTCCCAGCGGCGGGTGCGGCTCACGGTCGCGTGCGCCGTGCCCAAGGCGGACCACTTTGAAGGTGTCATCGATAAAGGGACACAGCTCGGCGTCGATGCCTTTGTGCCGCTGGTGACCGAGCGCGGTCTTGTGGGCGAGGCGTCGTGTCTGAAAAAGATGCCTCGCTGGGAACGTGTCCGGCAGGCGGCGGCCAGGCAGAGCGGCGTCCTCTTTTTGCCTGTCGTCGAGCGGCCCGTGTCCTTTCAAGACTTTTTGGCGCGCCTCGGGGAGCATGACCTCAAGCTCCTGCCTCACCTGTCCGAGCAGGCGCGCGTTCTCGCGCAGGTCTTCGAGGGATTTGACCGCGGCCGGATCGTCGTCCTCATCGGCCCGGAGGGCGACTTTTCCCGCAGCGAGGTGCGTTGCGCCCTTGACGCCGGCTGCACCGGGGTCTCATTGGGGCGTTCGGTCCTGCGCGTCGATACCGCGGCCATCGCGGTGGCGAGCTACGTGAGACTGCGTTACGAACCATGACGCACTTTTTCGTCAAGACACTGGGCTGCAAGGTCAATCAGTGCGATACCCAGGACCTGCGGGAGGAGTTTACTCGTCGGGGCTGCCGGCAGACAGGAAGGCCCCGGGATGCGCGTCTCCTTATCATCAACACCTGTTGCGTGACCCATCAGGCCGACCGAAAGTCCCGCCAGGCCATCCGTCAGGCAGCGCGATCAAAAAAGAAGGGGGCATGGCTCGCGGTGGTCGGTTGTTATCCCGGCTATGACAGCAAGGAGATCAGTTCGCTCACCGGCGTGGATGCCGTCTTTTCCAATACCCAGCGCCGGGATTTTTGGCGATGGGTGGACCAACGTCTCGTGGCGGAGCGTCGGCGTCAGGAGCCGGACGCCCGCTTTATGGGAAGGACCCGCGCCTTTTTGAAGATCCAGGAGGGCTGTGATAATCATTGCAGCTATTGCGTGGTCCCGCACGTTCGCGGCCCATCGCAGAGTGTCCCTTTCAAGGATATCCTGGCGCGCGCCAGGCGGCTGACGGAGGCAGGCCACAATGAGATCGTCCTGACCGGCGTCAATCTGGGCGCGTATAGGGTCTTGGGGAACGGACGTCACGGACTCCTGGAAGTCATCGATGCCCTTGTGTTCCTCCCCGGCCTGGCGCGTCTGCGCCTGAGCTCCATTGAGGCGCCCGACGTGACGCAGGACCTGATCGATCGGATGGCTTCCTCAGGCAAGCTCTGCCGGCACCTGCACATCCCTTTTCAGAGCGGCGATGACGGTATCCTCCGGCACATGGGCCGTCGGGCGCGCGTGGCCGATTACCTGGATCTGGTAGACCGCATCCGGCGCCGCGTGCCGGATGTCGCGATTACCTGTGACGTGATCGTCGGATATCCCATGGAGACGGCGCAGAGCTTTCTGAATACCTGCTCGTTCTTAGAACAGGTTGAACCGCTCAGGACGCACCTGTTCACGTTCAGCCCCAGGCGCGGGACGCGGCTGGAGGCGATGGGCATGCAACCCCTCGATGCGCGCCTTGTCCGTGAGCGCCGGCGCCGGCTGGAGGAGCTGACAAAAAATCTTTCCTTGCGTTTTAAGAGACGCTTCCTGGGCAAGAGGTTGGATGTCCTGGTTGAAGGACGGCACAAAGGCCGCTGGGTCGGATATTCAGGTAATTACCTGCGCGTGGGCCTGCGGTCGGATATGTGCCTGTCCGGCGAAATCGTCCCGGTCACTGTTGAGGATTTGGATGGGGAAGGGGCTATTGGTCATATTTGTCGCAGATCAAGATCATAAGGATGTTGCGTCCCAAAATAATTGACAAAAAAGACCGAAAGTGGTAAGCTGAGCCTTACTTAGGTAAAAGTTTTTAAAAGTTTTAAGTCAAAAGGCGTTATGTTGCATGGACTTTAAGGCCATCCGAAAATTTTCCTGTCTCGCCATAGTTTTTTCGCTGATTTTTACCACTCCCGCATGGGCGACACTCAATCTCACGGCGATCCCCGAAGATGGCGGGTTTGACCTGCGCTTTGGGCGTATCAGCCCTTCTGATTTTAAGGTGGTCAAGCAGGTGACCCTGCAGGTGGTCAATGACACGGGGGAGCAATACCGGGTCCTGCACCGTCTCGTCGAGCCCCTGAGGAGTGCAGAGGGCAGGGAGTTGCCATCGGGGCAGTTCCAGATGTACCCTTTGGTCAATTCAAACACGACGGGCTCGCTCCTGACATTTGCCGAGGCGCCGGTCGGCTCTTTTGACAACGTTGTGTATACCTCCAGTGGAACGGGAGAGGGGGACTCTTTCCGGGTCGTCTACACGTTGACGCCCCGCGAGCCCCAGATGCCGGGCACCTATCGCGGCCGCATCGCCTATGTCCTTGTCCCCGTCAATTCCACGGCGTCCCAGGTGGTCGTCAACATGACGGTCACCGCGGAGCTGGCCGCCGGGACGCAGCCTGTCGTCGAGATCACGACACAGGCAGATCGGGACCGTCTGGTTTTGAGTTCTCCGGACGATTTTGGTGATGGGACCGCAGGGATCACGGAAGGTGCCGAGATCGGCATCAGGGTAGTCACGCCGCTGGGGGCGTCCTACCGTATCTTTCAGACGTTTGACGGCATGGAGCCGACCAACGCCGATGGCCGGCGGCTGGACGTATCCCCCGTGCGGGTGAAGGCTGATCCTGCGCGCACCGGCGTCGTCGCGGCCGAAACGACGTTGAACGAGGCACGGGGCCGCCAGTTGCTCTACACCTCGGATCTCAACGGATCTCCGGCGGAGCTGGTCGTGCGCTATGTGCCGGGCGAGGACCTCTGGCTGCAGGAGGCCGGTGATTACCGCGGCCGCCTGAAATTCTTCATGGAGCTCGACGGCGGCAGCGGGGTAGAGCGCCAGGACCTCAGGACGCTGGACGTGGTCTTCGAGCTCGCGCGCCTCTTTGATATTTACGTGACGTCGGGGGGCCAGGAGGGCGTCCAGCTCGAGTTCGGCGACGTCAGTGCTAAGACCGGACCGCGGACGTCGGAGGTCACGATCCGGACCCTGACCAATTTCGGTGAGCCCTACCATATCGTTCAGGTGGCGAGCGGCCCCATGATGAGCGCCGAGGGCGTGAAGGTCCCCGAAGAGGATTTCACGGTCCGGGCCGCGCAGGAAGAGGGGGCGCGCGCTGCGTCCTTTGTTTTGAAGGACCCGGCGCCCGTCAAGCAGGGAGAGACGGTCGTGTGCACCTCGGATCCTGAAGGGCATCCGGTCGAGGTGACGCTGGTCTATGAATTGAAGATGCGGCCCGATTCCAAAGGGGGCCGTTACACGACACAGTTAGGGTATTCACTGGTCTTGAAGTGATTCCCACAAAGGTATTATAATGAAAGCAAGAAAAGGAGGAGGTGAGCACTATGTTTAAGAAGATCATGGTGACGGTGGCCGTGGCCGCGTTGTTGAGCATGAGTGCGGCGCCGCTGGCATGGGCGCAGCAGACGAGCGCTGCGGGACCGACAGGTTCGGCGAAGGCGAACGTCCCGTCCCACCTGGAGTTTTCCATGGATACCGTCAAGAAGATGGATTCGACGCAGGGCGAGACCGATCCCTGGAACCAGGGCGTCGCGGTAGACCCGCCGGAGTTCGACTTCGGCGTGCTTCGGGAGGTCTATGACACGAATCCGACGTCGCAGACCTACGGACAATTCCTCTACATGAAAGGGAAATTCTATTACTACGTCCTTTTGATAGCGTCGACATCCGGCCGGCGTTACAAGATCACCGAGACGGGGACGCAGCTGACGGGTCCTGGTGGGGCCCTGGCGCGCGAATCCGTCCTGTTGGTTCCCGATTACCAGTGGGTGGATACGTTGGGAGGGATCGCTCAAGGAGCGCCTCCGACAGGGGCGTATCTGGGGCCCGTGGCCTCGGCCACGCCGCTCTCGGAGTCGCTCGTTTATCAGAGCGACATCAACGGCCAAGGCCGGATCGTCCGCGCCATTGTGGCGATCACCGGTCCGCCGGCAGGAGCCCAGTATCCGTTTAACTACAGTCTGGGATACAACGGTCCGTCTCCGGGCACAGGCGGCTCTCAGCAGTTTTACACACAGTGGAAGCCGGTCCCGCTGAGCCAGAAGGGCGGTGACTATACGGGCTCGGTCACGTTCACGCTGGTATTGAACTGATCCTTGAGAGGGACCATCATCTTGAGAGGGATCATCATAAGGAGGGGCGCCGGCGCTGGGGGGGGGCAGGGTCGGCGCCTTTCTTGTGAGGCCGCGGGGGCTCGACCACCACAAGGCGGGATAATGATAAAGCGGGATAACGATAAAGAGGAGGAGAATGCATCATTTTAAAACGCCGTTATTTTCTTTGATCATATTCTGTGTGGGTGTGTGTCTCCTCGCGGGTCCGGCCCACGCAGGCCTGCGCATCGACAGTCCCAAGGTCCGGCTTTCCATGGTGGCCGGCGGACACCAGAGTGGGGAGGTCGAGGTGGAGAATACCGGCAAGGAGCCGATCGCCGTGCGGGTCTACCTGGAGGACTGGGTCTTCAGCGACCAGACGGGCGGCAAGACGTTCTTCCCTAAGGGCACGCAGAAGATGTCGTGCGCTCCGTGGATAAACTTCTATCCCGCAGACCTCGAATTGGCGCAGGGGTCTACCCACGCGGTCCGCTACACCGTCTCGGTCCCGCAAGGCGCCGCGGGAGGCCACTTCTGTGTCATGTTCTTCGAGACCGGCGGCGGCACGATGGAGCGGGTGGATGATACGGGCAATCTGATGACCGTCAAGGTCTTGAACCGCGTCGGCGCCCTTTTCTATATCGAGCCGGAAGGAACGATCGAACGCCGGGGCGAGATCCTCAAGATGGAGGCCGGTCCCCGTCTCAATGATTTCATCGTGAGCGCCGATTTCGTGAATACCGGAAACACCGACATCATCACGCAGGGCACCTTCAATGTCTTCGACGCCGAAGGTTACGTGTACGCGCGCGGAGAGTTTGAGGAGAGTTACACCCTGCCCGGGGACGAGGCGACCCTGCACGCCGCTGCCTCGTCGGTGAATCTCAGGGCGGGCAGCTACGACCTCATCGTTACCCTCGAATACGAACAGGGCGGGGTCCTGACGAAAGAGGCTTCCTTTACCCTCGGTCCAGACGGCACCGTCTCACCCTTAACCTTAAAAGATTAGTCCGGAAAAGACCGGTCCGGCAAGTCGATGTTGAAACGAAAAAAAGTCACCACTTTATTTACCCTTTTAGTAACTCTGTCGTTTATCCTGCCGCCGGCCCCTGTCCGGGCCGCCTCGCCGCAGATCGCCGAATTTCTTTGCGAGCGCGGTATCTCCTTACTCAATAGGAACCAGACGGCTAAGGCCCTGGTGGAGTTTGAAAAGGCCTTGCTGGCGAATCCACGCTGCGTCGAGGCGCGCGGGTATATGGAGTTGCTCACAAAACAGACGGCCGTGAAGGCCGCAGCGGGACCTCTGCCCGCGGCGGCGCCGCAGCGTCTCGTCACGCAAAGACAGGGATTTGATGATGCGGCACCACCGCTGCGACCCGACAGGCGGTCGCGCAAGAAACTCATCTGGCGCCTTGAGAAGAAGATGAAGGAGATGGTGGACACGGTGATCGCCGAGAAGCGGCTGGAACAGCAACAAGCCGCTGCCGTCTTTGAACCGCAGGTGCCCCAGGGCGTTGCCACGGCGCTGGGGGTCCCCATCGCCCCGCCCAAAGAGTTCGCTATCGATCTGCGGGAGGCGGACAAGACACAGCCGCTGCAGGAGATGGAGGTGGCGGTCCAGGATATCATTATCATCCGGGCCCAGCGCATCGAACGATATCTCGCGACCGACCCGGGCTATCTCGTGGTGACGCGCACAGGGCCCGATGCCCTGCGCGTGGTGCCCAAAGAGATCGGTAAGACGGTGTTCTACGTCTGGAGCGAAGAGGGGCGTACCGGTTTCCGGTTCAACATCGGTCCCCAGCGCTGGCAGGAGGCGTGGGCCAGGCAGATCGAAGAAAGAGAGCTTGAGGCCCGGCTGCCGGAGAGCTTCAGGCTCAGCTACTCCCTCCAGGGCGACTCTTATTACACGGGTCGTCGCCTCGGTCACAGCGAGCGTCGGAGCCACAAGTATCTCTACACGTCTTCAGCGCTCGGCCAGACGCCCATCGGGAGTTTTGACGCGGCGGTGCAGGCCTCCCGGAGCGATGCCGGAGAGTATTACATCCCCAACATCCGCATGGGCCTCTCGGACGCGCACTACGGCAGCCTGAAGGACATCGATATCCGCTGGTTCGATTTCAGCACTTCCTTTGCGGCCTTCGGTTTTCCGTCCTCGACCCTGCGGGGGGTGCGTCTTGACGCGCCGATGTCGGACCGCCGTCTGAATTATACGGCCTTCTGGGGCGCCCTCCCGGAGGGCGATTATTCGCGTCTGTCGGCCGAGTCGGGCCTCTCGAAGACAAAGGAGGCGTGGCTTGAGGGGATCGGGTTGAGTTACGAGCTTGGTCAGCTTGTCAACGTCAAGACGTTCTTTGCCCACGCCTACGGCCCGGAGCGGACTGAGCCGGTCGTGACGAGCGACGTGTGGGGGATCGGTTTTCACGGCCGTGGGGGCGGCATCTGGAACTGGGGCGCCGAGATGGCCTCCGATACGGAACACGTCTCTTATACGGCGCGCACCGCCTTGAACTTGCCGAAGCTGGGCATCTTTGTGTCCATGATGGACCTCAGCAAGAACTTTGCCTCCGTCTTCGGCGGGCAGCCCGCCGGCGGCTCCATCTCGGGGGCGATGAATATCGCGTACCGGCCCGTCCCGGAGCTGACGATCAGCGAGGCCTTTTCCGGGAACCTCGACCGTTACTTCTTCAACCCCGACAGGCCGGACCGGCCGAACTACAACTCCAACACCCGGGTGACGTGGGCTACGGATCCGCACACAGACCTTGAGCTGGGGTATGTCTGGGATGACCGCATGGGCTCCAACGCCCCCGCGGTGACCGAGACAAAAGAGGTGACCTTGCGCAAGCGCCTGTTTTTCTTCAGGCGGCTGGGCACGTTCCTCAGCTACCAGAACAGCAAGAGCAAGAACTATACTTCCCCGGCCCAGGACGTCAACAACAACCGGATCCTGATGGGCGTCAGCTTCAGGCTGCTCAGCGACCTGTATGGTTATTATAGAAAGGAATTCAACCTGCTGCGTAACAAGTTCTCCGGCCAGCGCGCCGAGCCTCAGGCCCAGGAGGTGGGCCTGAGCTGTTATCGTCAGGTCGGCACCACCCCGTTCTACGGCCGGGCGCGGCTCTATTACCGTGACGAAGAGGATACCGAATCGACGCTGAGTTACTTGAGCGGGGAGGACCGTCTCGAGGGCGAGGGCGAGCTGACGTATAAGCCCGATCCGAACAGCGAGGCCTTCGTGCGCCTGCGCGTGACGAACGTCTGGGCCGAGAAGGCCGGGGCCGCCAAGCACGTGGACCTCGACCTGAGCTGGGGGATGCGCTTCGTGTGGGATACCGGTGTCCGGTGGTTTGCCCGCGGCGCCTTCTGCGGCCTCGTCTACAAGGACACGAACGGCGACGGCAGGCGCCAGGAGGATGAAGAGGGCGTGCCGGACGTGCGGGTGCGCGCCGGCGAGAAGGAGGCGCTCACGAACGCACAGGGATATTACTACATCCCCGATGTCGTCGGGCCCAGCGCCCGGGTCCAGATCGACCCGGGGTCCCTGCCGTCTGGATACAATCCGACCTCCGCCGCCAGGCGCGATGAGGAGGTCGTCCCCCTGGCGGCGCGGCGCGTGGACTTCGGCGTGGCTACCCGCACCGAGGTCTCCGGTATCGTCTTTGCGGACAAAAACGCGAGCGGCACCTACGACGGCGGCGACGAACCTCTCGAGGGCGTCGTCTTGATCCTGGACGGGAAGTTCAAGACCTCCTCCAACCGTTTAGGCGAATACATGTTCCGGAATCTCTCTGCCGGTGACCACACCGTGACGCTCAACCTGAGGTCCATCCCCGTGGTGTACATCCCCAGGGTGCCCGTCAAGAAGGTCGTGACGGTCGCCGAGGGCGCGGTCTTCTCGTACCACATTCCTCTGGCGCTTCAGGAAAAATAACATGGCCGTCCTTTTTTCGGACGGCCGTGACGTGCCGAATCTTCCCGCATTCCTTACCTGGCACAAACCGTATAGACCGTGACGCCCTCCTTGCTGTCGGTATCGGCCCGCGCGACCATCACGTCACCGGTCGGCGACCCCGACCGTTCTTCTTCCTTGACCTCGACGGGACCCGTCGAGGCGACGGCTTCGGGCGCCTGGGCGTCGCGCTCCAAGGCATGGGGTAGTGCTTTCATCTCGAGGAGGTCGGGCATGGTGCAGCGCGCCGTGCCCGTGAGAGTGGCCGGGCCGGCAAGGGCCGGCACCCCCGCGAACAACACGGGAACGATCAGGGAAAGGAGGATTTTTTTAAGCGTGCCCATGATACCTTCCATCGTTACGCTTGAACGGTCTTGACCGGAAGGCAGGGCGCAAAAAAAACCCATTCAAGGGAGAATGGGTCCTTGAACGTCACGGTGTGCCCTTTTGAGGCTCACCGGCAGCCCGACTGTCCCGCCGAAGTACGGCTGGGGCTCGTAGCTTTGCGCCCTATCCTTTCGGATAGTTTGCCCTTATATATAAAGAACTATACCTATTGTAAGAATAGCACATGGGCAGGGTCATTTCAAGGCTCAAGGGGCCCCAACATGGTACTTTTTAAAGGTTTTGAATAGGATGAAAGCGATTGACTCGACAACGGTTGCGATGTATAATTAAACACCATTTGACAAAGAGGAGAGGAAAGGGGAGTATCATGAGTGTCCGAGAGACCAAAGAGAAAGACGTTGCCGGAAGGAAAAAGGAAGAGATGGATAACAGGGTCAAGGCCCTGGAGCTGGCCCTTGCGCAGATAGAAAAGCAGTTCGGCAAGGGGTCGATCATGAAGTTGGGCGAGGACGTCCGTCAGGACGTCACCGCGATCCCCACGGGTTCCATTTCGCTGGACCTGGCGTTGGGGGTGGGGGGTATCCCGCGCGGCCGCGTCATCGAGGTTTTCGGCCCCGAGGCCTCCGGCAAGACCACGCTGACCTTGAGCGTCATCGCGCAGGTCCAGAAATTGGGCGGGGTGGCCGCCTTCATCGACGCGGAACACGCCTTTGACGCCACCTATGCCAAGAAGGTCGGGGTGAACCTCGATGACCTCTTGATCTCCCAGCCCGACACGGGCGAGCAGGCGCTGGATATCACCGAGACCCTCGTGCGCTCCAACGCCGTGGACCTCATCGTCATCGACTCCGTGGCCGCGCTCACGCCGCGGGCCGAGATCGAGGGCGACATGGGCGACAGCCACATGGGCCTGCAGGCGCGCCTGATGTCCCAGGCCCTGCGCAAGCTCACGGGCACGATCTCCAAGTCCAAGACCTGTGTCGTCTTCATCAACCAGATCCGCGAGAAGATCGGGGTGATGTTCGGCAACCCCGAGACGACGACGGGCGGCAGGGCCCTGAAATTTTACGCCTCGGTGCGCCTGGATCTGCGCCGGCTCAGCTACATCAAGGTGAACGACCAGATCATCGGCAACCACGTGCGCGTGCGCGTGGTCAAGAACAAGGTCGCCCCGCCGTTCCGCGAGACGGAGGTCGATTTTCTGCAGGACGATGGCATCTCTTGGGAGTCGGACCTGATCGACACGGGGGTGCGTCTGGAGATCGTCGCCAAGTCCGGTTCTTGGTTCCTGATGGACGAGGAGAAGCTCGGCCAGGGCAAGGAGGCCGCGCGCCAGTATCTGAAGAGCAATCCCAGGGTGTCTGCCGAGATCGAAAAGCGCATCCGCCAGGAGCACGCCCGTCGCCTCGCCGAAGGGCATGTCCCGGCCGCAAAGAAATGACCGTTCGACGCAGGTCGCGCGTCCCGGACCCGGACGACGAACAGCGGGCTCGCGCGTATGTCGTGCGGTTGATCAGGGTCCGCGAGCGCAGCGAACGCGAGCTGCGTGACAGGCTCGCGCTCAAAGGTTTTTCCCCGCAGGTCGAGGAGGCGACGGTGACGTATGCCAGGCGCGCCGGCCTCGTCGATGACGCGCTCTTCGCGCGGCTGTGGGTGGCCGGCCGTATCAAGAGGCCGCTTGGCGCCCGGCGCCTGCGCTGGGAGTTGCGGCGTAAAGGGATCGCGCCTTCTCTTATCGAGGAGGCGCTCTCTGTTGCGACCCAGGGGGCCTTGAGCGAAGAAGGGGTTGTGCGGCGCCTCGTGCAGGAGAGGGTCCGCCGGCTTAAAGGGGTGGGCCGCGAAAAGATGAAGGCGCGCCTCTTCGCGCTCTTGACGCGGCGCGGCTTTTCCCGTGAGATCATTTTTGACGTCCTGAGGCAGGAGTTGCCCGACGATGAAGCGTCTGACGACACATGAATTAAGAGACGGTTTCCTTGACTTTTTCACCGCCAAGGGTCACACCCGCGTGCCGAGCGACGCGCTCGTTCCTGCGAACGACCCGTCGGTTCTCTTCACCTCGGCGGGGATGAACCAGTTCAAGGACTACTTTCTGGGCAGGAAGTCGGACTTGACGCGTGCGGCGAGCTGCCAGAAGTGCTTCAGGACCGGCGACCTCGACGAGGTCGGCACGACGCCTTTTCACCACACGTTCTTTGAGATGCTGGGTAACTTTTCCTTCGGCGACTACTTTAAGATTGAGACGATCCAGTGGGCCTGGGAATACGTGACCCGGGCACTTGAGGTCGACCCGAAGGACCTTTGGGTCTCGGTCTACGAAGACGATCAGGAGGCGCTGGACATCTGGAAGGGGACACTCGGCGTGGCCGCGGCCAAGATCAGGAAGTTGGGGGCCAAAGAGAACTTCTGGCCGTCGAACGCCATCCAGGACGGGCCCAACGGCCCCTGTGGTCCGTGCTCCGAGATCTACTACCACAGGCCCGACGGCACGGACGTCGAGGTCTGGAACCTCGTCTTCACGCAGTTCGACCGCCAGGACGCAGGAAAGCTCGCGCCGTTGCCTAAAAAGAACATCGACACCGGCATGGGCCTGGAGCGCATGAGCTCGGTCCTGCAGGGTGTCTCATCGAACTTCGAGATCGATATCTTTGCGCCTATCGTGGCCGCCGTCGAAAAGGCGGTTTCGACGCGGGAGACGCGCCTCCTGCGCCTGATCGCGGACCACGCCCGGGCGGTGACCTTTTGCATCGGCGACGGGGTCCTGCCGTCGAACGACGGCCGCGGCTACGTCCTGCGCAAGTTGATCCGGCGCTGCCACTTCATGCTCGAGGCAGACAGCCCTGAGCCGTTTTTGTATAAGATCGTCTCCAGCGTCGCGGACGTGATGCGCCGGCCGTACCCCGAGGTGCTCGAGCGGCGCGACAATATCGCGCAGATCATCCACGCGGAAGAGGAGAAATTCATCAAAAATATCCTCGAGGGAGGCAGCGAGCGCCTGGCGGCCGTCATCAGCGAGCTCAAGAGCAGGCACCAGAAGACCCTGTCCCCGGAGATCGGCCTCGATCTTTACGTCACGCACGGCATCCAGCCGTCTTTCACCGGCGAGGTCTGCGCCAAGGCGGGTATCCGCGTGGACCAGGAGGCCGTCAGAAGCTTGATCGAGAAAGAACAGGAGCGCTCGCGCAGCGCGAGCAAGAGAACGGGTAAGATCTTTGGAGGCAGCGGCATCACCTTTAAGCCGTCGGCATTCGTGGGTCACGAGACCGGGACCCAGGAGGCGCGCGTCACCCAGATCGCAAGCGACGCCAAGGAGGTCGCCGAGGCGCCGGCGGGAAAGTCTTTCGTCCTTGTCCTGGACAAGACACCTTTTTACGCGGAGTCCGGCGGCCAGGTCGGTGATACGGGATGGTTGAAGGACAAGTCAGGAAAGGTCCTGGCCCTCATCAGCGATACCCAGAAGGAGGACAAGGCGATCGTGCACGAAGCGCGACTCCAAGACGGCGCGCGCCTGGCCGTGGGCGACACGCTGACGGCCGAGGTCGATGCCGAACGGCGTCAGGCCATCCGCCGGGCCCACACCGCGACGCACATCCTGCAGGCGGTCCTGCGAAAGGTCCTGGGCGTCCACGTCCAGCAGGCAGGCTCCTACGTCGAGCCGGACCGTTTCCGTTTTGACTTCACGCACTTCAAGGAGATAGCGGCAGAGGAGATGGAGGACGTCCAGCGATTCCTCAATGAATACGTGATCCGTAACGACCGGTTGGCCGCCGAGGTGATGCCCAAAGATGAGGCCAAGAAGACCGGCGCCATCGCGCTCTTCGGCGAAAAGTATGACGAGACCGTGCGCGTCGTCTCCATCGCCGGCTACAGCAAGGAGTTCTGCGGGGGCACACACCTGGAGCTGACCGGCGACATCGGCATGATCTTCATCACGGGCAGCTCGTCGGTGGGCAGCGGCCTGCGCCGCATCGAGGCCTTGACCGGCAAGCTCGCGTTTGGCCGCGCCTTTGACGACCTGCGCCTTTTGGCTGAGGTGGGAGAGAAGCTCAAGTCTCCGGCCGCGCAGGTCCTGAATGCCGTCGAGCAGCTGATCGGCCGCATCAAGGGTATGGAGAAAGAGCTCACCGCTTTGCAGGAAAAGGAGCTGGAGCGCTCGCTGGGAGATATCGTCAAGTCCGGCACCAAGGTGAGGGACGTGCATTTTATCACGCACCGTCTTTCCAACGCGGAGGTGCGCCTCCTGCGTCGGGCCGTGGACCTGCTCAAGGGCAGGGTGCCCAAGGCCGGCGTCTTCTTCTTGAGCGCCACGCGCGGTGAGGACGTCTTTTTCGTCTGCGGCGTGACGCCGGACATGGTCAAGCGCGGCCTGTCCGCCGACGCGTTGATCAAGCGGGTATTGTCCGTTGCCGGGGGCCAGGGCGGCGGCCGCAAGGACTTCGCCCAGGGCGGTATCCGAGAGACCGGCAAGACCGATAAGATTTTCAGCGAAGCCAAGAAGGCGCTCGAGGAGATGTTATGAAGATCATCCGCCCCCCTTCCAAGGACCTGGAGAAGCTCTTTTCGCGTTTCGACCACCTCGAAAAGCGTCGGGTGAAGGAGCGCGTGGCCAAGATCCTGAACGACGTTCGTCTGAACGGCGATGCGGCGCTCACCAAATACACGTGGCGCTTTGACGGGGTGGAACTCTCCCCGCGCCAGCTGCGCGTCACGGAGGCGGAGAAGAGCGCGGCGTATCAGGACATCAAGCCGGAGTTCGTGACGACCCTCAAGAAGATCTTTGCCAACATCACGAAGTTTTATTCGAAACAGCTCAAGCGTTCCTGGCGCCAGACGGGCGCCGACGGCGTCATGCTCGGGGAAAAGATCGACCCTCTCGAGCGCGTGGGGGTCTACGTGCCGGCGGGCACGGCGCCGCTCGTCTCCTGCGTCTTCATGAGCGTCCTGCCGGCCCGGATCGCCGGCGTCCAGGACATCGTGCTCGTGACGCCGCCCGACAGGAACGGTCCTATCAACCCGCACATCCTGGTCGTGGCGGACCTCTTGAAGGTCCAGGAGATCTATAAGGTCGGCGGCGCCCAGGCGATCGGGGCCCTGGCCTACGGCACCAAGACGATCAAGCGGGTCGAGAAGATCGTCGGGCCCGGCAACGACTACGTCACCGAGGCCAAGCGGCAGGTCTTCGGGTACGTCGACATCGACATGCTGGCCGGTCCCACGGAGCTCGTCGTCATAGCGAACCGACACAGCAACCTGAACCACGTCGTGGCGGACCTGCAGGCCCAGGCCGAGCATCTGGGCGGCGTGGTCATGCTGCTCACGCCGAGCAAGAAGCTCGCACGGCAGGTCAAGCAGGCCCTGCCGGCCTCGCGCGGCGGGGCGATCGTCCTCGTCAAGAACATCGAAGAGGCGATCGCGATCAGTAACCGGATCGCGCCGGAACACCTGGAGATCCTGACGCCCAACCCGCGCAAGTGGGTCAAGCGCGTCAAGAATGCGGGGGCGCTCTTTCTCGGGCCGTTCTCGCCGGCCGCCGTCGGCGACTACTACGCAGGCCCCAGCCACGTCCTGCCGACGAGCGGCACGGCGCGTTTCTTCTCGGGGCTGTCGGCAGGCGACTTCCTGAGGAGCACGCACATCATCTCGTACTCGAAGAAGGCCCTCGAGGAGGCCCGGCCGCACATCGAGCGGCTCTGCCGGATCGAAGGCCTCGGCAAGCACTACGACTCGGTCAAGCAGCGCTTTGAATAGCGGCAGGCGGCCGCCACGACCTTTTCTGGGCCGGACGGGGGGACCCTCTGCCGGAAGACAATAAGGAAGTTTTTCGGCAAAAGTCTGCGAGGGATTGCATTTTTGTCGTAGCGACACGGTTTAATGGAGCGTCACGGCAAAAATGCAAACCGAAGTCCTTCGACATCGCTCAGGATCCCTCGAAGGATCCCGAGCGCAGTCGAGGGACAGACGGCGGAAAACTTCGTTTGACGGGAGAGGGTCTCCCGTTCGGCGGCGAACAGGCCCCTCGAGGGGAAACGGTCGCGCCGGCCGCCCCAAGGACAAGGAGACGCCCATGAAACGTAAAGCCACGGTACGGCGCAAGACGACGGAGACGCAGATCGGCGTGGTCCTCTGCCTGGACGGCAAGGGACGCTACGCCGTCAAGACGGGCATATCGTTCCTCGACCACATGCTCGCGCTCCTGTGCCGTCACAGCCTGATCGACCTCAAGGTAACGGCCAGGGGCGATCTCGAGGTCGACATCCACCACACGAACGAGGACGTGGCCCTGGCGCTGGGCGAGGCCCTGAACAAGGCCCTGGGTAAGCGTGCCGGCATCAAGCGGTTTGGCGAGGCGACCGTCCCGATGGACGAGGCGCTCGTGCGCGCCGCCGTCGACGTGTCGGGCCGGCCGTTTCTGAAGATCTCCGTCGGTAAGGGCAAGATCAAGGACATGCCGGAGTACAGCCTCAATTACGCCGAGCAGTTTTTCAGGGCGCTGTGCACCAGGGCGGGCCTGACGCTTCACATCGATATCCTGGACGGCAAGGATGCCCACCACGTCCTGGAGGCGGTCTTTAAGGCCTTTGCCAAGGCGTTGATGCGCGCCGTGGAGAAGGAGGCGCGCTCCGGCAGGATCCCTTCGACCAAGGGACGGTTGTAAGATGCCGGATCGCGTGGTCATCATCGATTACGGGATGGGTAACCTCTTCAGCGTGCGCAATACCTTTGCGGCGCTCAAGGTGCGGGCTGAGATCGCGGGGACGCCGGCGGCGCTCAAGAGGTGCGACAGGCTCGTATTGCCCGGCGTGGGCGCCTTCGGCGACGCGATGCGCGAGCTTAAAGGCCGCGGCCTGATAGAGCCGATCCGCCGCTTCGTGCACAGGGGCAGGCCTTTTTTGGGGATCTGTCTGGGAATGCAGCTTATCATGGACAAGAGCGAGGAGGCGCCCGGCGTCAAGGGGCTGGGGCTGATCGCCGGCGGCGTGCGGCGCTTCGGTCCGCGTCTCAAATGCCCGCACATGGGCTGGAACGAGATCGAGGCCGTTGCCGGCGAACCGCTCTTTACGGGGGTGAAGAGTCCGATCTACACGTACTTCTGTCACTCGTTCTTTGTCCGGCCCGAAAGGGCCGGCGTCACGATCGGGTGGACGCGTTACGGCGCGCGCTTTGCCTCGATCGTGCGCGACGGCAACGTCTTCGGCGTCCAGTTTCACCCGGAAAAGAGCCAGGAAACGGGGCTGCGGCTCCTGAAAAACTTTCTAAAACGATGCTGATCATTCCCGCTATCGATATCATGAAGGGCCAGGTGGTGCGCCTGGCGCGCGGCAAGTTCGCCGAGGCCACGGTCTATGACCAGACGCCTCTGGAGTATGCCCAGTGGTGGGCCGGGGAGGGGGCGACCTTCATCCACGTCGTGGACCTCGACGGGGCGCGGGAGGGTGCGCCCAGGAATCTTGAGGTCGTCCAACAGATGGCCCGTCAGGTCGGCGTCAAGATCGAGGTGGGCGGCGGGATCCGTTCGATCGAGACGATCCAGCGGTATCTGGAGGCGGGCGTGGAGCGCGTGGTCCTGAGCACGAAGATCCTGGAGGACGCCTCGTTCCTGTTGAGCCGCGAGATCAAGGATCACCTGGCGCGCGTATCACTGAGCATCGACATCAAGCATCTGGCGTCGGCCGATCTGATCACGGGCGGGACGGACGGCTGGACCGAGAATGGCGACCTCCTGATCGACGTGCCGAGCCTGATCCAGTCCGTGACGCAGGCGGGCCTCAGTTTTTTGAACTTTTCCGACATCGCCCGTGACGGGATGCTTCAGGGGCCCGACACGGAGAAGATCCTGTACTTTCTCAAGGTGGTGCGCAAGGCCGCGTCCCAACCACTCCTCATCACGTATGCCGGCGGCATTTCATCGTTGGGCGACCTCAAGGCCCTGAAGGCGCTCGGGGCGGACGCCATCGACGCTGTGATCGTCGGCCGCGCCCTGTACGAGAATAAATTTACCCTGAAGGACGCCATCGCCGCAGTGAGTTGACGTCATGCTGACCAAGCGCATCATACCGTGCCTGGATGTCAAAGAGGGACGCGTCGTCAAGGGGGTGCGGTTCGTCTCCTTGCGCGATGCCGGAGATCCGGTCAGGATCGCCAAGGCCTACGAGAAACAGAAGGCCGATGAGCTGGTCTTTCTTGATATCACGGCCAGTTACGAGGGCCGTCGGACGATGATTGACGTGGTGCGCCGCGTGGCCGCCAAGGTCTTCATGCCCTTGGCGGTCGGCGGCGGCATCAATACCATCGAGGACATCCGCGCGCTTTTGTCCGCGGGGGCGGACAAGGTCTCCATCAATACGGCCGCGGTCAAGCGGCCGCGCCTGATCAAGGAGGCGGCCCGGCGGTTCGGTAGCCAGTGCATCGTGGTGGCCATCGACGCCCGAAAGAAGGCGGGCCGGCGCAAGGGGTGGGAGGTCGTGATCCACGGCGGCCGCACAGCCACGGGCATCGATGTCGTGCGTTGGGCCCGTCAGGCCGCGCGTCTGGGGGCCGGCGAGATCCTCCTGACGAGCATGGATACCGACGGCACGAAGGACGGCTACGACATCGCCCTGACGCGGGCGGTCGCGTCCGCCGTCACGATCCCCGTGATCGCCTCCGGAGGAGCGGGCAAGAAAGAGCACTTTGCCGACGTGCTGGGGCGCGGCCGCGCCGACGCGGCGCTCGCCGCGAGCGTCTTCCATTACGGGACGTATACCGTGACCGGGGTCAAGAGGTTTCTCAAGAAGAAGGGCGTGCGCGTCCGCCTCTGATTTCGAAACCCCGTTTGGAAACCCCGTTTGGAAACCCCGTTTGGAAACCCCGTTTGGAAACGGCGTTTCGGGAAAGGTCTGATGACAAAGGACGAGAAGAAGAAGATCCGCAGCGTCAGGGAGTTGAAGTACGACGCCCATGGCCTGATCCCGGCGGTCATCCAGGACGCGGCCACGGGCGAGGTGCTGATGTTGGCCTACATGAACGCGGCCTCGCTGAAGAAGACCATCCGGCTGAAAAAGACCTGCTTCTGGTCGCGCTCGCGCCGGAAGTACTGGGTCAAGGGCGAGACCTCGGGCCACTTCCAGCACGTCAAGAGCATCGCTTACGATTGCGACCGCGATGCCCTGGTGATCCAGGTGCGCCAGATCGGCGCCGCATGCCACACGAACAAGAGGAGCTGCTTCTACCGCAAGCTGAAACTCAAGTAAAGCGAGACTAAGAAACGTTGGTTGTGATTTGTTCCACCGGCGGGTGGCCGCGGCGGGGCGGCCCATCCGCGCGCAGCGGAAGGGGTCCCGCGGGGGGATGGGTGGAGCGAGCACGGATGGGGCGACCGCCGAGGACAGGACCCGCGAGGCGGAATGGTCGCGCCGTCCGCAATACCAAAGACTATGTATCCAGACTTTAAGACATTCAAGAAACTGGCGAAGAAAGGGAACGTCATCCCGGTCTATGAGGAGATCTTGGCGGACCTCGAGACGCCGGTGTCGGCCTTTCTCAAGGTGGCGCGCGGCGATTACGCCTATCTGCTTGAGTCCGTGGAGTCCCAGGAGAATATCGGTCGCTACTCGTTTCTCGCCGCGGAGCCGTCGCTGGTCTTTGAGACCAAGGACGGCCGGGTGACGGTCCGGCAGGCGGCCCGGCGGGGGTACCGGGTGCGCCGTTCCAGGGTTTCGGCGGATCCCCTGGGTGAGCTGCGCGCCCTGATGGCAGGCCTGCGTTTCGTCCCCATCGACGGACTGCCGCGGTTCTGCGGCGGCCTCGTCGGATACATGGGCTACGACATGGTCCGTTTTTTCGAGCGCATCCCGGACGCAAATCCCGACGATCTGAAGGTGCCGGACGGCCTCTTCATGTTTTCAGACACCCTCCTCATCTTCGACCACGTGAACCGCAAGATCAGGGTCGTGGCGAACGCCCTCCTGAAGGACGGTGGGGCCGCCCAGACGCGGCGCGCCTACGAGAAGTCCCGGCGCAAGATCCACGACGTGTTGCGGCGCCTCAAGAGGCCGCTCGCCGGTTCGGCTCTTGCTCCCCGCGTCTCGGGTCCGGTGCGCGTCACCTCGAACGTGACGCGCCTGCAGTTCAAGCAGGCGGTGAAGAAGGCCAAGGGGTACATCCGCAAGGGGGACGTCATCCAGGTCGTCCTCTCCCAGCGTTTCTCGGCGCCGCTCAAGACAAAGAGCTTCGACGTGTACCGCTCCCTGCGGGCCGTCAACCCTTCGCCCTACATGTTTTACCTTAAAATGAGGGACCTGGTCCTGGTCGGTTCTTCGCCGGAACTCCTGGTGCGCTGCGAGGAGGGCGTGGTGAGCACGCGGCCGATCGCCGGGACGCGGCCGCGCGGAAACAACGAAGCACAGGATGCGCGGTTGGCCAAAGAGCTTTTAGCGGACGCGAAGGAGCGGGCCGAGCATCTGATGCTGGTGGACCTGGGCCGTAACGACCTGGGCCGGGTCAGCACGTACGCGAGCGTCAAGGTCGACGAGTTCATGGTGATCGAAAGGTACTCTCACGTGATGCACCTGGTCAGTAACGTGGTCGGCCGCCTGAAGAAAAACAGGGACGCCTGGGACGCGCTCGCGGCCTGTTTTCCGGCCGGCACCGTCAGCGGCGCGCCCAAGATCCGCGCCATGGAGATCATCGACGAGCTGGAGACCGTCCGGCGGGGCCCCTACGCGGGTGCCATCGGGTATTTCGGCTTTTCGGGGAATCTCGACTCTTGCATCATCATCCGGACCATCGTCATCAAAGACAAGACCCTCTACATGCAGGCCGGGGCCGGCATTGTCGCGGACTCGGACCCCGACCGGGAGTATCAGGAGACCGTCAACAAGGCGCGGGCCCTGTTGGAAGCGGTGCACGGCTGCTGACCCGTTGTCCGTGCCTCGGCGGGGGACCGAGGCGGTGCGGGCCTTTGTTGTCCGACACCGGAGGTAGGGCGCGGAAGCGGCCACGTCAAAGCTTGGGTGTCGAGAAGTAAGCTATGTTCGTCCGGACGGGGGGACCCTCTGCCGGAAGATAATCAGAAGTTTTTCGGCAAAAGTCTGCGAGGGATTGCATTTTTGCCGTAGCGACCCGGGTCAATGGAGCGTCACGGCAAAAAGGCAAACCGAAGCAGACGCCGGATTACTTCGTCTGACGGGCAGAGGGTTCCCCGTCCGGCCTAGAAACGCTCGGGCCGCTTGAGACGTGAGGCCGGCCGGGGCCACGGAAGCGGTCCCACCGAGCCCGGATGACGAGCGAGCACGGATGGGGCGAGCGACTCGGACAGGACCCGCCGGCACAATGCGTATAACCTAAGGAGGAAGTCGAATGGCAGTTCGTATCAGGCTCAAGAAGTTATCCGATACCGCCAAGAAGCGGTACAACTTCCGCATCGTCGCGATCGAGGGGACCTCTCCGCGCGACGGCCGCGTCATCGAGGAGCTGGGGTACTACGACCCGGCCAAGCAGCCGGCGGCGGTGCGGTTCGACAAAGAGAAGATGGCGTCCTGGATCAAGAAGGGGGCCCAGCTCTCGCCAACGGTGAAGAACATCGTCAAGAAGGCCAAGGTCTAAGGCCGCAAGACAGACGGAGGCAAAGATGGCATCCGACCAGATTATCCTGCTGCTCGTTATCTTCGTGATTTTCTACTTCGTGCTCATCCGGCCGCAGCAGAAGCAACAAAAAGAATACAAGCAGATGCTCGGAGATCTGAAGAAGAACGACCAGGTCGTGACCGTGGGCGGCGTCCACGGGACGATCGTCAACATGAAGGACAAGACCCTCGTCATTCGCGTCGACGATAACACGCGCCTCGAGATCGACAAGACGGCCGTGGTCCGCAGACAGAAGGCGGCGGCCGAGTAGGGCGGGGGTGAGGCCGGGGGTGCGACGCAGGGCCTCAACAGGGAGTCTGTTTTCATGGCAAAAAATCTTTTTTGGCGCTTCATCGTTGTGTTCGCCGTTTTGACCGCGTCGGTGCTGCTGGCCTTTCCACTCGATGAGCGCATCAACCTGGGTCTCGATCTTCAGGGCGGCATGTATCTGATCATGCGCGTGGATACGTCTGCCCTTGATGAGGGGGCTAGGGAGGACGCGGTGGAGCGGGCCCTGGAGGTGCTGCGCAACCGCATCGACCAGTTCGGCGTGCGCGAGCCCATCGTCCAGATCCAGGGCGAGGACCAGATCGTGATCCAGCTGCCCGGGATGACGGACCGGGCGCGCGCCCTGGACCTGATCGGCCGCACGGCGCTGCTCGAGTTCAAGCTCGTCGGCGATGATTCGCAGATGTTGACCGAGGCGATCGACGGCAATGTGCCGGAGGGATTCGAGCTCAAGGAGCTGGACAAGGAGAAGATCCTCGTGAAGGCCACCGCCGAGCTGACCGGCGATTACCTTGAGACGGCGGACGTGCGTTTTGACCAGGGCGCCTTTGGTCAGCCTATCGTGGCGATGAAACTCAAAGGCGAGGGGGTCAAGAAGTTTGCCGAGTTGACCAGACAGAACGTGGGGCGGCTGCTCGCCATCGTCCTCGACGGCCGCGTGTACTCCGCGCCGCGGATCAACGAGCCGATCCCAAGCGGCGAGGCGATCATCTCCGGACGCTTCACGCCGGACGAGGCCAAGGACCTGGCGATCGTCCTGCGCTCCGGTGCCCTGCCGGCGCCGCTGGTCATCGAGGAAGAGCGCACCGTCGGGCCGCTGTTGGGCCAGGACTCCATCCGCAAGGGGATCGCCGCGTGTCTCGTCGGCGGTTTTCTCATCCTGTTCTTCATGGCCTATTATTATGGTTTTTCAGGATGTGTGGCGAACCTGGCGCTGGTGTTGAATATCTTCATCATCCTCGGGGGCCTGGGGCTCTTCGGCGCGACCCTGACCCTGCCGGGCATCGCCGGCATCCTCCTGACGATGGGCATGGCGGTGGACGCGAACGTGCTCATCAATGAGCGCATGCGCGAGGAGCTGCGCACCGGCAAGACCCTGCGCATGGCTGTTTCGCAGGGTTATGACAAGGCCTTTACCGCTATCCTGGATGCCAACGTGACGACGCTGATCGCCGCGTTCTTCCTCTTCCAGTTCGGCACCGGGCCCATTCGCGGCTTCGCAGTGACGCTGACGATCGGTCTGTTTGCGAGCTTATTCACGGCGGTGGTCGTCACGCGCCTGGTCTTCGAATTCCTGATCTACAAGCACGGCATCAAGGGGTTGCGTTTCCGCAGTTTTTTCAAGCCGGAGCACCGGATCGACTTCATCGACAAGCGTTTCTTCGCGGCGGCGCTCTCGGGGCTCCTCCTGGTGGCGGGGTTGTGGTCCGTGGCCCGCAAGGGTCAGGACGCCTACGGCGTCGAGTTCACGGGCGGCCAGGTCCAGGAGTACCTGTTCCGCAAGCCAATCCCCATGGCCACGGTGCGCGGGGCGCTCAAGGAGATCGGGATGGGCGACATCAACATCCAGCAGGTCCAGGACGAGCCGCGCGAGATCATCCTGCGCGGCGGGGCCGATACGGCCAGCGCCGTGCAGACGTCCCTGCGCGATGCCTTCCCGGACAATCCGTTCGAGATCATGCGCATCGAGAAGATCGGACCGACGGTCGGCAAGCTGCTCAAGCAGAAGGCGGTCTTCGCCATCCTCTATTCCCTTCTGGGCATCCTGTTGTACGTGACGGTCCGTTTCCGCCACTTCGACTTTGCCGTGGGCGGCGTCTTCGCGCTCCTGCACGACGTGGTCCTGACGATGGGGTTCCTGGTGCTGATGGGCCGGCAGGTGGACCTGTTGGTCGTGACGGCGCTGTTGACCATCGCCGGTTATTCGATCAACGACACGATCGTCATCTATGACCGGGTGCGCGAGCTGATGCGCACGCGGCACAAGGCGTCGTTCCGCGAGGTGATCAACCTGGCGCTCAACCAGACGCTGCCGCGCACGGTCCTGACGACCGTCACGACGCTCCTGGTGGCGCTCTCGATGTTCGTCCTGGGAGGCGCCATCCTGAACACGTTCGCCCTGGCCCTGCTCTTCGGTTTTGTCATCGGCTGTTATTCGACGATCTTCGTGGCCAGCCCCATCGTCCTGGCCTGCCGGACGCTGATGCGCCCCCGCCGGCGCCGTTAAGACCGGATGCCATCCCGCCTCGCCGGATGCCGGGGTAGGCGGCTCGGCGGGATGTCGCTGAATGGCAAGCCCAGGGGTACTCCATGTTCCGGTCGTTTAAGTTTTATGTCGGTGAATCCATAGATATTGCGCCTTTTTGCCGTTCTTTGTCAGACCTGGGTTATGGTTTCCAGGAGCGGGTGCTGGAAGAGGGCGACTTTGCCCGCCGGGGCGGCACCGTCGATGTCTTTCCCGTGACCTTTGAGCTGCCCGTCCGGGTCGTCTGGGACGCCGCCACGATCCAGTCGGTAAAGAGCTTTAGCCTTGAGACCGGGGACGCGCTCTGGGAGCACCAGATCGTCATCGTCCTGCCCCGCCACACGCAGACCCACGTGGAGGCGGGCGGCATCCCGAGCGAGGTGCCGCTGGCGAACTTCGTCGATATCAAGAAGGGCGACCTCGTCGTCCACCAGCAATACGGCATCGGCAGGTTTCTGGGGATGGAGAAGGTCGCGCGTCGCGACGGTGCCCAGGACCACATGGTCATCAAGTACGCGGGCGAGGACAAGCTTCTCGTCCCCGTGGACCAGATGCATCTCGTCCAGAAGTACGTGAGTCTCGGCGGCCGCAGGCCCGCGCTGCACCGGCTGGGCTCCAGGGAGTGGCGTCGCGTCCGGATGCGCGCCGAGCGCGCCACCATCAAGGTGGCGCTCGATCTGCTGAAGCTCCAGGCCATGCGCAAGACCATGGGCGGTTTCGTCTTTTCCCCGGACAAGGAGTGGCAGAAGGACTTCGAGGCGACCTTCCCGTTCAAGGAGACGGCGGACCAGGCCGCGGCCGTGGCCGCGACCAAGCGCGACATGGAGGCGTCGTATTCGATGGACCGCCTCCTGTGCGGGGACGTCGGCTACGGCAAGACGGAGGTCGCCATGCGCGCGGCCTTCAAGTGCGTGATGGACGCCAAGCAGGTCGCCTTCCTCGTGCCGACGACGGTCCTCGCCGAACAGCATTATCAGAATTTTATCAAGCGCCTGAAGGACTTCCCGGTCCGCGTCGAGATGCTCAGCCGTTTCAAGTCGCCGGTCCAGCAGAAAGGGATCATCGCGGACCTCGAACAGGGGAAGGTCGATATCGTCATCGGCACGCACCGGCTCTTGTCCGAGGACATCCGGTTCAGGGATCTGGGGCTCGTGATCATCGACGAGGAGCAGCGCTTCGGGGTGAAGGACAAAGAGCGCCTCAAGCAGATGCGCGCCCTGGTGGACGTCCTGACCCTGACGGCGACGCCCATCCCGCGCACGCTCTACATGTCGCTGATGGGCGCCAAGGACGTCTCGATCATCAACACGCCGCCGGAGCGCCGCATGGCGATCGCCACCCACGTGGTGGCGCGCGACGACGCCTTATTAAGCCAGGCCCTGCACCGGGAACTGAAGCGCGGCGGCCAGGTCTTTTTTGTCCACAACCGTGTCGAGGATATCGATCAGGTGTGCCGAGACGTCAGGCGTCTGGTCCCCAAGGGCGCGCGCGTCGTTGCCGCCCACGGCCAGATGCCGGCCAAGGCGCTCGAAAAGGTGATGATCGATTTTTTGAACGGCAGCGTCGATGTCCTGGTGTCGACGACCATCATCGAGTCCGGCATCGACGTGCCCAACGCGAACACGATCATCATCCATAACGCGGACTGTTTTGGCTTGGCGGACCTGCATCAGATGCGCGGCCGCGTGGGGCGTTTCACCCGCAAGGCGTATGGGTACTTCGTCGTGGACCCGGATAAATTCCTGACCCCTGAGTCGAAGCGGCGCCTGGAAGCTATTCACGCGTACAGCCAGCTGGGGTCGGGCTTCAAGATCGCGATGGAGGACCTCGAGATCCGGGGGGCCGGCAACCTCCTGGGGGTCCAGCAGCATGGCCACATCGCCCAGGTCGGTTTTGACATGTACTGCCGGTTGCTGCGCGAAGCGGTATCGGCATTAGAGAGCAATTTCAAAGGGGGGTAACTTCGTGAGTCGCGGAAACCGTTTCCCGTCCGGCGTTTTGCCTTGTGAGGACACGGAGACGGTTTTCATGAGGACGGAAACTGTGCACACGCGTTATTTTATTATCGTTTTTTCCATCTGTTGTCTGTTGGCCTCCCGGGCCTTCGCCCAGAAGGTCGACAAGATCGTTGCCATCGTCAACTCGGACGTCATCACGGAGCAGGACCTGGCCGTTTTCGTAAAGGTGACGGACGTCGCCTTGGAGCAGATGGGGGGGGACCCCGGGGACGTTCGTCGGCTCTTCCTCGAGCGTCTGGTCGAGGACCAGCTGATCCTGCAGGCGGCCAAGGCCCAGCAGATGAAGGTGGACGAAGGGGCCCTCGATGATCGCATCCGGGACATGAAGTTCCGCGCCGGCAGCGGGGTGGCGTTCGATCAGGCCTTGCGCAGTCAGGGGCTCTCTTTGACCGAACTGCGCGCCAAGCTGCGCGAGCAGTATCTCGTTTTTTCCGTGGTCCAGCGGGAGGTGCGCTCGAAGGTGATAGTGACGCCGCGCGAGGTGACCGACTATTATCAGGAGCACCCGTCGGCGTTTTCCGTTCCTGAGTCCGCCGTGGTGGATTCGGTCTTTGTCGAAAAGGAGGAGGACGCCGCCGCGGTCCGGGCGGCGCTGGCAGACGCCGCGGCGTTCGAGGAGGTTTTCAGGGAGTTTTCCAAGCGGGCCAATCTGGGCAAGGTGCGGCGGGGCCAGCTGAAGAAGGGGTTGGAGGATTTTGTCTTTGCTCTTGAGCCCGGCGTCCCCTCGCAGCCGTATGCCTTTGACGACGGTTTTTACGTCTTTGTGCTCCGGCGCATCGATCCGCCTTCCCGTGAACCGCTTGATGAGGTGAAGGCCGAGATCAAGAAGAAGATCGAAGAGGAAAAATTCGAGAAGGCCTACAAGGTGTGGATCGAGGGCCTGAAGGAAAAGGCGTACATCTCTATCAGGGAGGAATGAAACCCTTTCGGATTGCGGTCACAATGGGCGATCCCGCCGGGATCGGCCCCGAGGTGTTGGTCAAGGCCTTGCGCCGTGCGCGTCGCATCAAGGATGCGGCTTTTTTTGTTTTGGGGGACGGTCCTGTCCTGAAGCGCTTCGGATTCCGGGCTGCGGCCAACGTCCGCCTCCTCGATTGTCACGCCGTGGCGCCGACATCCTTTTCGATCGGGCACTCCTCCAGGGCAGCCGGGGCGGCGAGCCTCTTTTATCTCGAAGAGGCCGTCCGCCTGCTGCGGCAAGAGGTCTATAGCGGGCTCGTGACCGCGCCCGTCTCCAAGAAAGACATCCAGGCGTGCGGCATCCCGTTCAGCGGCCACACGGAGTTTTTGATGGAACGCTTCGGCGTCAAAGAGGTCGCCATGGTCTTTGTCGGCGAGCGTCTCAAGGTCGCCCTCGTCACGCGCCACCTTGCCTTGCGCGAGGTCGTTCGCGCGGTCAACCGGCAGCGCATCGTCTCGTGCGGCCGGCTCGTGCTCTCCTTGTTGAGGAAGCGCTTTGGCATCCGCAGCCCGCGCGTCGCCGTCTGCGGCCTGAACCCGCATGCCGGCGAGAGCGGGTTGTTCGGCGATGAGGAGGCACGCCATATCCTTCCGGCCATCCGGCTGTTGAATAAAGGGGCCCCGGGGGTCTTTAGCGGACCGTGGCCGGCGGATACCGTCTTTCAATTGGCCTGCCGCGGCGCGTTCGATTGCGTCCTGGCGATGTATCACGATCAGGGCCTGACGGCATTCAAGTCCGTTGATTTCTCAAGCGGCGTGCAGGTCACGGTCGGCCTGCCCTTCGTGCGCACCTCGCCGGTCCACGGCACCGGATTCGACATCGCGGGAAAGAACAAGGCGGACGCCGGTTCGATGGAGGCGGCGCTGCGGCTGGCTGCGGCCTTCGTCCGAAAGGCCTCCTGATGAGCGCCCGGCTGCCCCCTTTGCGGCGCCTGGGCCAGAACTTCCTCGTCGACCCGAACATAAAAAGAAAGATCCTTGCCTGCCTCGATGTGTCGGCCGGCGATGTCGTGCTCGAGATCGGACCGGGAGACGGCGCGCTCACGTATCCCGTCATGGAGCGGGTGCGGCGCATCGTCTGCGTTGAGATCGACCGGGCTCGTGCCGCGGCCCTCAAGGCATCCCTGCCAAAGCGCTCCCGGGCCACCATCCTGTGCCAGGATATCCTCAAAACGGATATTGCCAAGATCGCCCGGGACTATCGGGCCGGGCGCCTGGTCGTCCTGGGTAATATACCTTATAATATCACGTCGCCTATCCTGGCGCGCCTGTGCGAGGCAGCGCCGCTGGTCAAGGCCGCCTATCTGGCCGTTCAGAAGGAGGTGGCCCAGCGCCTTGGCGCTCCACCCGGCTCCAAGGCCTACGGTGCCTTGACGTGCTTCCTCGGCTACCACTTTGCGGTCAAGGCGCTCTTTGAGATCCGTCCCGGTTCCTTCCGGCCCAGGCCCAAGGTCACGTCCACCTTTATCCGTTTGACGCCCCACGGTCTTCGGGGATCGGAGGTAAAATCCAAAGAACTCCTTTTTAAGATTATCCGGGCGGGCTTTGGCCAGCGCCGCAAGCGGCTTGCCGGTGCCTTGAAGGCGTTGTTGCCTTCGGATTTTTTGCGTTCGGCCGCCGCCGGAAAGTACCTGGGCCGGCGCGCCGAAGAGATGAGCCTGGAAGATTTTACGGCGCTCGCCAATCAAATTTTTGACAATTGATACCCCCGATGATATAGTAATCGCATTGCGTTGCGACACGGCATGTTAGAGGTGATTCCATGGCCATTTCAAAAGACGAGGTCCGCTATATCGCGCACCTCGCCCGCCTGGGGCTGACAGACCGGGAGATCGAGGACTTCCAGGGCCAGTTGGAAGGGATCCTGGCTTATGTCGATAAGCTCAAGACGCTGGATGTCGAGGGGATCGCGCCCACGGCCCACGTGTTGGACATCAAAAATGTCCTGCGGCCGGACACGCGGCGGCCCTCTTTGGATTCTGACAAGGCCCTGCGCATCGCCCCCCAGAGAGAAGGCGACTACTATAAGGTCCCCCGGGTGATCGAATGAGCCTGAATACCCTCACCGCCTCGGTCCTCTTGGAGCGCTTGCGGCAGAAGAAGGCGACGCGCGCGGCGCTCCTGGCGGACCTGGAGAAGCGCTATGCCGCGGTGGAGGAGAAGGTGCGCGCCTTTGCGCGGCCGCCTGATTTCAAGGGGGCGCCCGCGGCCGGCGTCCAGGGGCCGCTCCGGGACATCCCCGTCGTCATCAAGGACAATATCTGCAGCGACGGCGACCCGACGCAGTGCTGCTCGAAGATCCTGCGCGGCTTTGCGGCGCCCTACGACGCGACGGTCGTCACAAAACTGAAAGACGCCGGCGCCTTCATTTTAGGCAAGGCCAACATGGACGAGTTCGCCTTCGGCTCGTCGTGCGAGACATCCTGTTTTTACCCGACACGCAATCCGTGGGACCGCGAGCGTGTCCCCGGGGGGTCGAGCGGCGGCTCTGCGGCCTGCGTGGCCGCCGACGAAGCGGTCCTGGCCCTGGGTTCGGACACGGGCGGCTCCATCCGTCAGCCCGCCTCGTTCTGCGGGGTGGCGGGGATGAAGCCGACGTACGGCCGCGTGTCGCGCTACGGCCTCATCGCCTTTGCCTCGAGCCTCGACCAGATCGGGCCCGTGACCAAAGACGTGCGCGACAACGCGCTCCTCCTGCGGACGATCGCCGGTCACGACGACCGCGACGCGACCTGTGCGGACCTCGCGGTGCCGGATTACACCGCGGCATTGGGCCGCGACGTGAAGGGCCTGCGCGTCGGTCTGCCGCGCGAGTATCTTATCGAAGGGATGGACCCCGAGGTGCGCGCCGCGCTCGAGGCGGCGATCGCCCTGTTGAAGAAGCACGGCGTCACGTTCGTCGAGGTGAGCCTCCCGCACACGGAGTATGCGGTGGCGACGTATTATGTCGTCGCGACCGCCGAGGCGTCCTCGAACCTGGCGCGTTTCGACGGGGTGCAGTACGGCACGCGCGCGCTCGACCCGTCGAACAAGGAGGACGGCGCGCTCGTGGCCATGTACAAGAAGACGCGCGGCGAAGGCTTCGGCTCCGAGGCCAAGCGCCGCATCATCCTGGGGACGTACGTCCTGTCGAGCGGCTACTACGATGCGTACTACGCGCGCGCCCTGAAGGTCCGCACGCTCATCCGCAGGGACTTCGAGGAGGCCTTCTCAAGCTGTGACCTCATCGTGACCCCGACGGCGCCGACCCCGGCCTTCCGGCTGGGCGAGAAGATGGACGACCCCCTGGCGATGTACCTTTCGGACATCTATACGATCTCCGTCAACCTGGCGGGCCTGCCGGCGCTCTCGATACCGTGCGGCATGACGAAGGCAGGTCTGCCCATCGGCCTGCAGGTCCTGGCGAGGCCCTTTGACGAGGAAGGCATTTACCGCCTGGCGCACTTCTACGAGCAGAAGACGCCCTGGCACACGCTGAAGCCGAAACTATAGCCCTGCTTGACGGCCGGGGCGACCATTTCCCCTCGCGGGTATGCTCGTCCGGCCCCACCGAGGCCGGACTTCGCTCCGTGTTCGCTCGCCGTCGCTCCCGCGGGAAAGCGAGCGAGGGCGAACCGTGGCCGCTCCGGCGGCGAACAGGCCCCGCGAGGCGAAACGGTCGCGCCGGCCGCTGAACAGAGTTAACCTGAAGCTTATCGGCGGGTGGGCGAGGCGGGGCGACCCATCCGCGCGCAGCGGAAGGGGTCCCACGGGGGGATGGGTGGAGCGAGCACGGATGGGGCGACCGCCGAGGACAGGACCGTGAGTTGCAGGACACTAATATCATGAGCGTACAAAAGTATGAGCCGGTCATAGGACTTGAGGTGCACGTGCAGTTGAAGACCGCGACGAAGGTCTTCTGCGGCTGCGCGAACGCCTTCGGCGCGCCCGAGAACACGCAGATATGCCCGGTGTGCCTGGGGTTGCCCGGGTCGCTGCCGGTGCTCAATGCCGCGGCGCTGCGCAGCGCCGCGAAGGCGGCCCTCGCGTTGGGCTGCACCGTACGGCACTTCACGAAGTTCGACCGCAAGAACTACTTTTATCCGGACCTGCCCAAGGACTTCCAGATCTCCCAGTTTGACCTGCCGCTGGCCGAGCACGGGCATCTGGTCATCGAGGGCGGGGCCGTTTCAAGGGAGGTCCGGATCAAGCGCGTGCACCTGGAAGAGGACGCGGGCAAGCTCCTGCACCCCGAAGGCAGCGCCTCGAGCCTCGTGGACTTCAACCGGACCGGTTCGCCGCTCCTGGAGATCGTCTCGGAGCCGGACCTTTTTTCGCCGGAGGAGGCCTACGTCTACCTGACGGGGCTCAAGCTTTTATTGCAGTATCTGGGCGTCTCGGACTGCGACATGGAGAAGGGGACCTTGCGCTGTGACGCGAACGTCTCGATGCGGCCGGCCGGCACGAAGGGTCTGGGCACGAAGACCGAGCTCAAGAACATGAATTCGTTCAAGGCCGTGCGCGCGGGCCTTGAATTCGAGATCGCGCGCCAGACCGGGGCGCTGGAGGCCGGCGTCCGCCTGGTCCAGGAGACGCGGCTCTGGGATGAAGACGGCCAGAGCACCCGGTCCATGCGCTCGAAAGAAGAGGCGCACGACTACCGTTATTTTCCTGAGCCGGACCTGCCGCCCTTTACCTTCACCGAGGCGGATCTGGAGGTGTTGCGGCGCGAGCTTCCCGAGCTGCCGCTGGAACGCTCAAGACGCTTTTGTAGCGACTATGGCCTCGGCCCGAAGGAGGCGGCCGTCCTGATCGCCTCTAAGGACATGGCCGATTTCTTTGAGGAAGGCGCGAAGCTCTTCAAGGAGTCCAAGAAGGTCGCCAACTGGCTGATGGGGCCGGTCCTCGGTCAGATGAACGCGCGGGGCGTCTCCTTTGAGGAGCTGGGCCTGCAGCCGGCATCCCTCGTCGCATTGATCCGGTTGGTGGAGGACGGGGTGATCAGCAATCTGGCGGGCAAAGACGTCTTGGGCCATATGCTTGATTCGAAGAAGGGGCCGGCCGAGATCGTCAAAGAGAAGAACCTGGCACAGATGTCCGGTGAAGAGGCGCTGGGCGGGATCATAGAAGAAGTCCTCAAGAAGAACGAAAAGACGGCGGCCGACTACCGTTCGGGAAAAGAGAGCGCCCTGATGTTTCTGGTCGGCCAGGTGATGCGGCTCTCCAAGGGCAAGGCCAACCCCAAGGTGGCCCAGGAGCTTTTGAAGAAGAGGTTGACGACATGAGTGCTCCCCGTTGGTTACAGGCAGTCAAAGAGACCTTTGTGCTTTTTTGTATCGTGTTTTCGATCTTTGTCCTGTCGAGCCTGGCCGTCTCTGCGGCCCTCTCCCAGAAGGAGAAGGACGCCACCTATAAGGAGCTGGAGCTCTTTGCCGACGCGCTCGCCTTTGTCCAGACGCAGTATGTCAGGGAGGCGGACCCCAAGGAGTTGATCTATGGGGCGATGGCGGGTCTCCTGACGGACCTTGACCCCCACAGCCAGTTTCTGACGCCGGACGAGTACGAAGAGCTCAAGATCGATACCGAGGGCAAGTTTGGCGGGGTGGGCGTGGAGATCACGATGAAGGACAATCTCGTCACGGTGATCACGCCCATTGAAGACACGCCCGCCTGGGAGGCGGGCCTGCAGCCCAACGACCGGATCGTGAAGATCGACGATACCGTCACCAGGAACTTCACGCTCAGCGACGCGGTGAAGAAGCTGCGCGGCAAGCCGGGCACGCAGGTCGAGATGGTGGTGTGGCGCGAGAAAGAGGGGAACCTGCGGTCCTTCAAGATCAAGCGCGCGATGATACGGATCAAGGACATCAAGGAGGCGAGGATCTTAGAGGAGGGCATCGCCTACCTCAAGCTCGTCGAGTTCCGGGAGAACACGCCGCGTGAGCTCGACCGCGTGCTTCGCACGTTCAGGGAAGAGGGCATGACGGGCCTGATCATCGACCTGCGCAACAATCCCGGCGGCCTGCTGGACAAGGCGATCGACGTGACAGAGCGTTTCCTGCCCAGAGAGTCGGTCCTGGTCACGGTCCGGGGCCGCGACCCCGAGAAGGGGGAGTCGTTCTCTTCGAGCTACGGCCAGCCTGACACGACCACGCCTCTGGTGCTCTTGATCAACGAGGGCAGCGCCTCGGGCAGCGAGATCATGGCCGGCGCCCTGAAGGATTACAAGCGGGCCGTCCTCATCGGCGCGCCGACCTTCGGCAAGGGCTCCATCCAGACCGTCTTTCCCCTCCGGGACGGCTCGGCCCTGAAGCTGACGACGAATCATTACCTGACGCCGTCGGGGGAGCAGATCCAGGAGAACGGTATCCTGCCCGATATCGTCGTCACCGAAAAGGCGCAAGAGCCGCAGCCGACCATCTCGGATCGCCTGGAGAAGATCTTCGAGAAGATCGAGCCCCCGGAAGAAAAAGACGAGGAGGCGGCGCCGCAAGAAGTCGCGTCCCGGGTCGCTGCCGATCCTGTTTTGGCGCGGGCCGTCGATCTGCTCAAGAGCCTGAAGGTCTTTGGAAATTGCGTCGGGGCGCCGGAAGGGACGTCCCCTTAAAGCATCGATCGCGCCCTTGCAGAAGAACCGGGCTCACCCCGGCAAAATCTTCGCTATGGCCGGGGTTGACCCGTGGGTTTCCCATGAATGACTCCAAAAACGCCGTCATCCTTCTTTTATCCGTTATCGTCCTGGTCCAGGCCGCGGTCCTGTTCTATGTCTTTGGGCGCTCCGAGCGCCGGCCGGTGCGTCCTGTCGCAAGGCGCGAGGCGCCGGCGCCCCTGCCGCCGGTCAAGGAGGCACAGGGGCCCATCGTTGAAAAAGAGGAGCCGGCCGCGCCCCTGCAGGGCAAGATCGTCCTCATCCTGGATGACTGGGGATACAACCTGCGTCACAGGCATTTTATCGTGGACAACGACTTCCACGTCACGCTCTCGATCCTGCCGTTCAAGCCTTATTCAGGCATCATCGCGAAACTCGCCTACGACAAGGATAAAGACGTCATCGTGCATCTGCCCATGGAGCCGCACGACAAGGAGAATTACGGCCTTGAAGAGAAGATGTTGTCGGGCGGGATGCGTTCCGGCGACGTCATCAAGCTGCTCGACGAGGCCTTCGTCTCCGTGCCCTTTGCCAAGGGGATCAGCAATCACATGGGCTCCAAGGCCACCGAAGACGCGGCCCTGATGCGCACGGTCATGACGTACCTGAAGAAGAGGAGACTCCTTTTCGTGGACAGCCTCGTGACGCCGGAGAGCGTGTGTTCCGGCGTGGCCCGGCGTGTGGGCATCTGTTTCACCCAGCGTGACGTCTTTATCGATAATGAGAACGACGCGGCCGCGATCCGGGCCCGGCTCGAAGAGCTTGCCGGCAAGGCCCGGGCCGACGGCGTGGCGGTCGGGATCGGTCACGACCGTCCGCTCACGGTGCGGGTCCTGGAAGAGGAGATCCCGAGGCTGGAGCGGGAGGGATTCCGTTTTATCAATGTCAGCGAGGCCCTGCGGGAGAAGACGTGAAGAGGGTGCCGGTCGTCCTGGGGATCGAGAGCTCCTGTGATGAGACGTGCGCTGCCGTGGCCGCGGGCGCTGGGCATATCAAGGCCCACGTGGTGGCCTCGAGCCTGGCCCATCACGCGGCGTACGGCGGCATCATCCCGGAGATCGCCTCGCGCGCGCACCTGGAGTCTATCGTGCCGGTCGTCGACGAGGCCCTCTGCCGGGCCCGGATGACCCCCCGGCGCCTGGACGCGATCGCCGTCACCGAGAACCCCGGGCTCATCGGCTCTCTCTTGGTGGGCACGTCTTTCGCGCGGGCGTTGAGCCGCGCGTGGGGGTTGCCGCTCTTCGCCGTTGATCACATCCGGGCGCACCTGTACGCGGCCTTTATCGAGGACCCGTTAAGGTTTCCTTTTGTGGGCCTCGTCGTCTCAGGCGGGCACACGACGCTCACCAAGGTCTCGGGGCCGGGCCGCCAGGCCCTTCTGGGCGCGACGCGCGACGATGCGGCCGGTGAGGCCTTTGACAAGGTCGCAAAGATCCTGGGACTGGGGTATCCCGGCGGGCCGGCGATCGAGCGCCTGGCCGAGCACGGCCGGCCGGCGGCGTTTCCCTTTCGTTGTGCCTGCGAGGGGTCTGACTTCAGCTTCAGCGGCATCAAGACCGCGGTCCTTTATAAAGTCAGGGAGCTCAAAAGAACGTACGGGGACCTGGCCCGCGAAACCGTTGCGGATCTGTGCGCCTCGTTTCAGGAGGCGGTGGTGAGTGACCTGGTCGCCAAGTCCATCGGCGCGGCCCGCCGGCAAAGGGCCAAGGTTCTCGCCGTCGGCGGCGGCGTCGCCTTCAACGGATATCTGCGCCGCCGGCTGCGGGAGGCGGCGGACGCGGCAGGGTTGGAGCTTTTTATCGCCCCGCGGCCCTATTGCCCGGATAATGCCGCGATGGTGGCGAGCCTGGGGTGCCGATTAGTCTCGGAAGGGTAGCAGTCTCGGGACCAGACCTCTAAGGCAAGCGCGTGAGGCAAGGGGGTAAGATGTTGACGGACAATGAGATGATCTTTCGGTTGACGGTGTCTTTTTTGTTGAGCGGCCTGATCGGCCTGGAGCGCGAGTGGCGCCGTCATGAGGCGGGCCTGCGGACGCACATCATGGTCTGTCTGGGTTCGACCCTCATCATGTTGACATCGCTGCATGTTTTTGATATATATAAATCGCAAGGTGTCGTTGATCCGACGCGCATCGCGGCGGGCGTGATCACCGGTATCGGCTTCTTGGGCGCCGGCACGATCATGCGTTCGAAGGAACATGTCCGCGGCCTGACGACCGCCTCGACATTATGGGTCGTGGCGGCCCTGGGGTTGAGCATCGGCTGCGGTTTTTTTAAAACGGCCGTCTACGCAACGGCTTTGGTGTTGTTGGTCTTGTTGTTCTTGCGGCGCATCGAGTTTCGGATGCTCAAAAAAGGAGTGACCGATGGCGATGAGAGACAGGAAGAGGGAGATTGACGACCGCGTGATCACCGTCGATTCCGCGATGCAGGGCAGCCTGACGTTCAAGGATCCCGTCCACCTGCGGATCAACGGCAAGTTCGAGGGGACGCTCGAGGCGCAGGGGATCCTGGAGGTCGGCGAAGGCGCGTCGGTCGAGGCGACGGTCACCGCCGAAGATATCCTGATCCTGGGAAAGGTGCGCGGTGACATCGTGGCCACGAAGCGCATCACCCTGCGTTCCCACGCGATCCTCGAAGGCAACATCAAGACGCCCGCCCTGACGATCGAGGAGGGCGCGGTCTTTCAGGGGCGCTGCGCCATGCTCAGCGACGTCTTCGACACCGAGGGGCTGGCGGGTTATCTCGAGGTGGATATGGCCACCATCCTCGATTGGGCCAACAACGGCAAGATCCCCGCTTTCAAGGAGTCCAACCACTGGCGCTTTGAGCGCAAGAAGATCGACGAGTGGGTTTCTTCGAACAAGGTGGCGTGACGACCACAGGAAAGGCGTGATCCATGACGGCTAAACTGCTGGCGATCCGGGAGGTCGCCCAGTATTTGAATATCACGGAAAAAGAAGTCATCGAACTGGCCGAGAGGGGCGTCATCCCCGCGTACAAGGTCGGCGGGGTGTTCCTGCGCTTCAAGAAGGAGCAGATCGACGCCGTCCGGCACAAGATCAAGCCCAATGCGACCCTGGTCTCGATCCAGGGCACCTTCTCCGAACGCCTCCGGGATTTCGTCTACCACTACGACTTCTACCTCCTGTCTCTCGTCATCATCGGTTTCCTCTTGTTTTTCATCGTGACTTTATGAAGCGCGCGTGTTACGTGGACCTGGGTTTTGCTTGTGTGGACACCGACAGGCAAAGGCGCCGGGGATTTCCCGAGGTCGTTTTTTGTCAGAAGAAGTCCGTGCGCCAGATCGTCGCGATCGCGCGCGTCCTCTTGAAGGACAAACAGACCCCTCTCTTGCTGACGCGCCTGTCGGCACAGGTCTTTCGCCGCGTGCGCACGCGCCTCAAGGGGCTCACCTATAACCGCCGGGCGCACTTGGCCTACTGCCGGCGGCCGGCGCGCCTGAAGGACGCGGGGATCGTGGTCGTGACGGCGGGCACGAGTGACATCCCCGTCGCCGAAGAGGCGGTCGCGACGCTCGCGTTGATGGGCCTGGACGCGACACAGCTTTACGATGTCGGCGTCGCCGGCGTGCACCGCGTGCTCGACAAAAAGACGCTCTTCAGGAAGGCGCGCGTCGTCATCGTCGTGGCGGGGATGGAGGGGGCGCTCGCGAGCCTGGTCAGCGGCCTCGTGGCCTGCCCGGTCATCGCGGTGCCCACGAGCTGCGGCTACGGCTCGAGTTTCGAGGGGCTTGCGGCGCTCCTGACGATGCTCAACAGCTGCTCGCCGGGCATCGCCGTCGTCAACATCGACAACGGCTTCGGCGCCGGCTACGTCGCCGGCTCCATGGTCCGCGCAAACAGCAGACACTTTCCCGATTGATTTTAAAACTGTTTCCCGAACAAGAGGAAACAGTTTTAAAGTTGTTCGGGACAGTGGGGGTGGTCATGAATACCTTATACTTTGACCTTATCGGAGGGATCAGCGGGGACATGACGGTGGCGGCCCTGGTGGATCTGGGTCTGCCGCAGTCACTGCTGCGCCGGACGATCGACGGCCTGAAGCTTAAAGGCGTCGAGGTGAAGGTGCGCACGGTGGAGCGCGGCCACGTGCGGGCGCGCCACTTCGGCGTGGCCGCCGGGACGTCGCGCAATCATTCTTACACACAGATCGTGCGCAGGATCAAGCGGGCGCGCCTGCCGAAGGGCGCCCAGGATCGGGCGCTCAAGATCTACGGTGTCCTTCGGGATGCCGAGGCGAGGGCCCACGGCCACCGCCACGGGGAGTTGCGCTTTGACCAGCTCGGCGACGTGGATTCGGTCGTTGACATCGTGGCGGCTTCGATGGGGCTGGATTATTTCGGCTGTGACCGGATCTTATACGGGGCGGTCTCCCTGTGTCAGCGTTTCGGCCCGGCAACCGGCGTCCTCCTGGAGGGCAAGGACATCGTCTTTTTGCCGTTTCTCTTTGAAAACGTGACGCCGACCGGCATGGCCATCCTCGCCGCCCTGGGCCGTCAGATCGACACACCGGTGTCGCAACGCTACGTTTGGGGCCGCTGCGGTTATGGAGCAGGCTCCATGGACCCGCCGGGCACCACGAACGTCCTGCGCATCGCAACACTCCAGGAGCGGCCGGCATGGGAGCACGACCGCATCTGGGTCCTAGAGGCGAACATCGATGACATGAACCCCCAGTTCTTCGAGGACGTCTATGAGCGTCTCTTCAGGGCGGGGGCGCTGGACGTCGCGGTCGCGCATCTCGTGATGAAGAAGTCGCGGCCCGGATTTTTGTTAACGGTGTTGTCAAGAGGCGTCGATTTCGATAAGATAACACGGATCATCTTAAGGCACACGACCACGACCGGGCTGCGGTATGCCCAGGCGCACCGCCTGAAGTGGCCCCGGCGGGACAGGTCTCTGACGTGGCGGGGGCACCGCGTGCGGTGCAAGGTCGGCGCGCTCACCGGGGCCGGCACGAAGGTGGTGCCGGAGTATGACGATTGCCGCGCGGGCGCGCGGGCGACCGGCCGGCCGGTCCAAGAGGTCTACGAAGGCATTCGACACAAAGCGGAGTCACGATGGCGCTCTCTGGATTAGAGATCTATAAATTATTGCCTCGGACCAACTGTAAGAAGTGCGGTTTTCAGACGTGTCTGGCGTTTGCCATGCAGCTGGCCAAGAAGGCCGTCAGCCTCGAGAAGTGTCCCTTCGTGGCCGAGGACGTGAGGGCAAAGTTGGAAGAGGCGTCGTTGCCGGCGATCCGCTGCGTTGAGTTCGGTTCGGGCGACGCACGTCTTGCGGTCGGGCACGAGACGGTGCTCTTCCGCCACGAAGAGAAGTTCTTCCACCCGACGGTCCTGGGGGTCATCCTCGAAGACGATCTGGGAACAGCGGCCCTTGAAGAGGCGGTGGCGGCCGTCAACCGCCTGCGGTTCGAGCGCGTCGGTGAGGTCATCGCCGTGGACGCGCTCGCATTGCGGCAGAAGACCGGCAGCGCCGAAACGTTCGCGGCCTTCGTGAAGGCCGTCCGGGCAAGGACGGACCGCGCCCTGATCCTGATGCCGCGGTCTGTCGAAGCATTGAAACAGGCGCTGGCGCACGTCAAGGCGGATAAGCCGCTCGTCTCGGTCACGGACCCGTCTCTGATAGACGCGGCGGCGGCCGCGTGCAAGGAGGCGGACGTGCCGCTGGCCTTCCGGGCCAGGGACCTTGATGCGTTCAGTGCGCGGACCAGGGCGCTCACCGGCCAGGGCCTTAAGGATATCGTCCTTGACCTGCCCGAGGAAGTGGCGGGTAAGCGGCTGTGGCAGTTGACGCAGATCAGGCGCCTCGCCATCAAGAAGGCCGACAGGAGCCTCGGTTTTCCGACGATGGCCGTGATCGAGGACGATGATCCCGTGCGCGCCGTCTGTCAGGCGAGCACCTATATCGTCAAGTACGCCAGTATCGTCCTCCTCAAGACGCGCCGGGCGGAATACATCCTGCCGCTCTTGACGCAGCGCCAGAATATTTTCACGGACCCGCAAAAACCCCTCCAGGTCGAGCCCAAGGTCTACCAGGTCGGCGCGGCCGATAAAGAGGCGCCTGTCCTCATCACCACGAATTTTTCCCTTACCTATTATACGGTCGTGGGAGAGATCGAGGCCAGCCGCGTCCCCAGCCACCTCATCTGCGTGGACACGGAGGGCATGTCGGTCCTGACGGCCTGGGCCGCCGAGAAGTTTACTCCCGAGAGGATCGCCGACTCCTTGAGCCGTTTCAAGCTTGGCGAGGTGGTGGCGCACAGGAACCTGATCATCCCCGGCTACGTCTCGATGATGAGCGGCGAGCTGGAAGACAAGTCCGGCTGGACGATCCACGTTGGCCCGCGCGAGGCATCGGGCATCTCGTCTTACCTGAAAAGTTTTTGCCGTTCTTAGAGAGGAAGAAATGGGAAAGAAGTGCAAGGTGACATTTTTTCCCGACCGCAAAGAGGTCGTGGTGGACGCCGGCACGACGGTGTTGTCGGCCGCCCTCAGTGCGCAGATCGCACTTGCCTCCGACTGCGGGGGCGAGGGCGTGTGCGGCAAGTGCCGGGTCGCCGTGAAGGCCGGGAGGATCACGGCGGCCGGCCGCGCCAAGAGGGCCCTGCGGGGTGGAGCGCCGGGGACGGTCCTCGCCTGTCAGGCGCTGGTGATGTCTGACCTCAACGTCGAGATACCGCCGGAGGCGAGGCTGGATGCCGGTGCGCCGGGCGGTGAAGAGATGGACCTGAGGTGCAAGGGACTCTTTGAGCAGATCGAAGAGGCGGCGACGCCTGAGCGCAAGCCGCCGGAGCAGCCTGCTGAGCTGGCGCCGGTGGTGACAAAGGTCTATCTGGAATTGCCGCCTCCCGATTTGAATGACCGCTTGAGCGATTTCGAAAGGGTCTGCCGCGGGGTCGCACAGAAGACGGGCGTCGAGGTCGTACCCTCGGGCCTGGCCAACATCCGGGAGCTTGGGCCTTTGTTGCGTTCCTGCGACTGGAAGGTGACGGCGACGGTCCTGCACGACCCCGAGGCGCCGCGGATCATGGCGATCGAGGCCGGGGACCGCAGCGCCCACCACTACGGCTTTGTCTTTGACATCGGCACGACGACGATCAGCGGTCAGCTCGTGGAGTGCCGCCAGGGCCGCGTCCTGGGCACCAAGGTGACCTATAACCGCCAGGCGACCTTCGGCTCGGACGTCATCGCGCGCATCATCTACGCGCAGGCACCGGACGGCCTGGAGCGCTTGCACGCCGCCGTGGTCGACGCCATGAACGAGATGATCGAGGCGTTCTGCCGGGAGCACGGCGTGGACCTGAACGACGCTTCCTCGGTCTCCGTGGCGGGCAACACGACGATGATCCACCTCTTGCTGAAGATCGACCCCAGGCATATCCGGCAGGAGCCCTACGTGCCGGTGGCTAACGTCGTGCCCATGGTGCGCGCCGCGGACGCGGGCATCAAGATCGGTCCGCACGGCGTCCTCCTGTGCGCGCCGGGTGTCTCGAGCTATGTCGGCGGCGATATCACCGCGGGCCTGCTCGCCTGCGGGATGCACCGGTCTCCGGATGTCTCGGTCCTGATCGATATCGGCACGAACGGCGAGATCGCGCTGGGCAACAACGAGTGGATGATCAGCTGCGCGGCATCGGCCGGCCCGGCCTTTGAGGGTAGCGGCATGTCGTGCGGCCTGCGCGCCGTGCGCGGCGCTATCCAGACGTGCGTCCTGGACCCGAAGACCCATGAGGTGGCCTTTGAGACGATCGGCGGCGATAGACCACGGGGGATCTGCGGATCGGGATACATCGACCTCATGCGTAGCCTGCTCGAGCGGCGCCTGCTTGATAAAAACGGCAGGTTCCATCAGGAGACGAAGACCAAGCGCCTGCGCCGCGGCAAAGACGACTGGGAGTTCGTCGTTGCCTGGCAGAAGGATGCGGGTGTCGACCGCGACATCGTGGTGACCGAGGCGGACCTCGATAACCTCAAGCGCGCCAAGGCCGCGATCTATTCGGGGCTTGCGACGCTCCTGCGTCACATGGACATGACCGCCGCGGACGTGAAAAAGATCTATCTGGCCGGCGGCTTCGGCACGGCGCTCAACATCGACAGCGCCGTGCAGATCGGCCTGGCGCCGGATGTGGAGCAGGGCCGGTTCGTCTTCATGGGCAATACCTCTCTGGCCGGCGCCCGCCTGAGGTTGCTGCATCGGGAGTTGCTGCGTGAGACCGAGGCCGTTGCCGCCAACACGACGTACTTCGAGCTGTCCACGGACCCGCAATATATGGACGAGTACATGGCGGCGCTCTTCTTTCCGCACACGGACGTGACGCGTTTCCCGAGCGCCCGCTACACCCGGCAAAAATGAGACTCCGCAGCCTGGCTGCGATAGGCACTCATCATGGCTGAGGTCATAGTGATAGCAGGTAAGGGCGGGACGGGTAAGACGACGTTTGCGGCGTTGCTGATCCGCTGGCTGGCCGAGCACCAAAAGGCAGGGGTGCTGGCGATCGACGCCGATCCGAACAGCACCCTGGGGGACGCCCTGGGCATCAAGGGCGTGGTGAGCGTCTCGGATGTCATCGAACAGGTCGCGCAGAAGCCCGACTCCGTGCCGGTGAGCATGGGAAAGGACGCGTATATTTCCTATCAGGTCCACCAGGGCATCGCCGAGAGCGACGGGTTCGACCTCCTCGTGATGGGCCGGCCCGAGGGGCCGGGGTGTTACTGTTATGCGAACAACGTGCTGCGCCGGATCATGGGAGAGATGACGGCCGATTACGCGTTCACGGTCGTCGATAACGAAGCGGGCCTGGAGCATTTTTCGCGCAAGACCACGCGCGCGTGTCAGAAGCTCTTCGTGGTCTCGGATGAGACGGTGGTGGGCCTGAAGTCGGCGCGGCGCATGTTCGAGTTGGTCGAGGCCCTGGGCATCCCGGTCGAGGAGCGCTATCTCGTCGTGAACCGGCTTGAGAAGGACCTGAGCGAAGGCGCGATGAAAGAGGAGTTCGGCGTCCGGAGGGTCTTCGGTATCCCGAAGGACGATGCGCTCCTGGAGGCGGCGCGTCAGGGAAAGAGCGTGTCCGTGCTGGGTCCGGCAAGCGTTGCGCGCACCGCCGTGGAAAAGATGGGAGAGGCGTTATGGCCGACGGGTTAAGGCATCTTGAGAAGTGGAGTCTGGACGTCCACGTCGTGCGCCTGGGGGCCCAGAAGGACGACGGCGGCACGCGCGCGAGCGTCCTTGAGGTCGGTGGACAAAAGACTCTGCCCTTTCTCTTTGAAGAAGGCGTCCTGCCTCATCGGCCGCTGATCGCCGCCGAGGTCTACGACGTGCCTGATCCCGACGGACCGCCTGCCCTGACACAGAAGTTGAAGCCGGTGATCAAGGATCCCGTCGCGTGGGCCAAAGAGTCCCTGAAAGAGGCGGACCTGGTCTGCCTGAAGCTCCAGGGGATACATCCGGAAGAGGGCAAGACGGACAAGAAGGCGGCCGTGACCCTGACGAAGAAGATATTGAAGGCGGTCGGCGTGCCGGTCATCGTTCTGGGCTGCGGCGACACGCAGGCGGACAACGAGGTGCTACCGGCCGTCTCCGAGGCGACGAAGGGCGAGCGCCTGCTCTTCGGCGACGTCGTTCAGGAGAATTACAAGACCATCGCGGCGGCCTGCACCGCCGACGGCCACAACATCGTGGCCGAATCGCCGATCGACGTCAACATCGCCAAGCAGCTGAACATCCTTTTGACCGACCTGGGGATGCCGGCGGACCGCATCGTCATCAACCCGACGATCGGGGCCCTGGGCTACGGCATGGAGTATGCGTATTCCATCATGGAGCGGGCGCGCACGGCGGCCTTATCGGGTGACAACATGCTGGCGATGCCCTTCATCTGTTTTGTCGGCCAGGAGGCGTGGAAGACGAAAGAGGCGAAGGCAAGCGCCGGGGAGGTCCCGGAGTGGGGCGATGCCGCCGAACGCGGCATCATGTGGGAGGTCGTGACGGCCCTCTCGATGCTGCAGGCCGGCGCCGACATCCTGACGATGGTGCACCCGACGGCGATTCGCATCGTGCGCCGGGCGATCGACGAGTTGATGAAAAAGTGAGCGCCCTATGTTCGTCATCGGAGAGTTGATCAACGGGATGTACCAGGAGGTCGCCCGGGCGCTGGAGCGCCGGGACGCGACCTTCATCGGTCAGCTGGCCCGACGGCAGGCGGTCGCCGGCGCGGACGCGCTGGATATCAATTGCGGCCCCTTGTCCAGGGACCCGGCGGCCGACATGCGCTGGCTGGTGGAGGCGGTCCAGAAAGAGGTCAGCCTGCCCTTGAGCCTTGACAGCACGAAACAGGCGGTGATCGAGGCGGGCCTGGCCGTGTGCCAAAACAAGGTCCTCATCAACTCCACGACGGCTGATGAAGGAAAATTAAGCGCTTATTTGGAGCTGGCGAAGAAGAAGGACGCGGACCTGATCGCGGTGACGCTCGACAAGAAGGGGGTGCCGCAGGACAAGGAGCGCCGGCTGGAGCTGGCCGCGCGCATCGTGGAGGCGGCCGCGACACGGGATTTCCCGGTCGAGCGTCTTTTTCTCGATCCCGTCCTGATGCCGGTAAATGTTGCCCAGGACCAGCTTTTTGTTATACTGGAGGTCATCAAAGATCTGAAGCTGCTCGCACCCGAGGCCCGCACGGTCGTGGGCCTGAGCAATATCTCCCAGGGCGCCAGGGACCGCCGGTGGATCAACCGCGCGTTTCTCTTGATGGCGCAGGGGGCGGGCTTGGACGCGGCGATCCTGGATCCGCTGGACGCGGAGCTCATGAAGACGATGGTCGCCGGCGACCTGGTCCTGAACAAGAACATCTACTGCGACGCGTACTTCGACGCGTACCTGAAGACCAGAAGGTGAGACAAAAGTGACCAGGTCACTTTTGTCTCAAAAGCGCCGATGATGGACCTGATATTTCACGTCGATGATTTAGGGGCCACGCCCCGGATGAGCGAGCAGATCTTCGAGGCCTGGGAGGCCGGCTTGCTGGATGGCTTCAGCATCTTCGCCAATTGCGACCACTGGCCCGCGCTCACCGAAAGGCTGGCGAGAAATCCTGAGCGGGCCGTGCGCCTGGGCATCCATCTGAATCTCACGGAAGGCACGTCCGTGTGTCCGGCGTCCGAAGTCCCTTTTCTGGTCGACGCGGACGGTTATTTCCGGCATGATTTTCCCGGGATCCTCAAGGCCTATTACAGCTCATTCGGGGACCGTCGCAAGAGGCTCGTGGGAGAGATCGAGCGGGAGTGGAGGGCCCAGATCAAGACGGTCATCGAGCGCATCAGGCCCCGCCGCCTCGACGTCGTGGACAGCCACATGCATATCCACATGATCCCGTTTCTCTTCCGTCTGGCCTGTCGCCTGGCGCGCGCGTTCTCTATCCCTTCGCTGCGGCTGGTCCGGGAACCTTTTGACGCTTTCGGCAGAGAGTCTTTCAGCCGGCCGTTCGCCGGCAACATCGTCAAGCACGTGCTCTTGAGCAGCTTCGCCCTGCAGGACGCGTGGTTCGCGAAAAGATACCGGATCTTGCATCCGGACGGGATGCTGGGGGTCTTGTACAGCGGGATGATGAACGAGGCCGCCATCCGCCGGCAGGCAACCCTGGCCAGGCGGCTCGGTTTTAAGAACTTGGAGGTCCTCCTGCATATCGGTAAGGCGGCAACGAATGAGCTCGCGCGCTGGAAGAACGATACCGGCAAGGCCGCTTTCGTGCTGAGTGAGAACCGGAGGGCCGAGTTCGATGCCCTCAAGAGGCTCAAGGATACATGTCGCGGTTAGAGATCGTCGAGGCGGACAGGCTTGATTACGGGGTCTACGCGGATTTCCTGAGAAGGGCGTATCGGGACCTTTTGGAAAAGAACAAGGCCGGCGATGCGTTCATGACCCCCGATTTTTACAGATGGAAGTATCGGACGCCCGCAGGCCTGGGGCGCGTCGCTCTCATCAAGGAAGGGGAGGAGATCCTCAGCAGCAGCGCCGTGATCCCGTATCATCTGAAGGACGGCGTGGGTTCCCTGGTGGGCTGGCACTGTCTGGACGTGGCGACGATCCCGGCGGCGCGGCGCAAAGGACACTTCTTCGCCACGCTCAAAGGCCTGTTCGACGCGCTTCCCCGGGAGGGCCTCGTCTTTGCTTTTCCGAACACGGCGTCCATCCCGAGCTTTCTCAAGCTGGGCTGTCGGGTCAAGCAGATACTCACGACGTGGATCAACCCCTGTGCGGGCTTGATGGGGGCGCACTCGCCGCGCGTCCTGGAGTGCGACCGGATCCCGCTGGACACCTTCAGCAGGGACTTAGAGACGAAGGCGCCGGCCGTCCGCAGGGATCAGGATTACCTGCGCTGGCGGTATGCCGAGCATCCGAATAACGCCTACCACTATTTTCTGCACGAGCATCAGGGAGAGCGCCGGGGGTATGCGGTCGCGCGCCTGGCGAGCGTCTTTGGAAGGGACTTCGCGCTCGTGATGGAGCTGTGGGGGCGCTCCTGGTCCGACCGGGTCAGGATCCTCAGGTCCGTTGCGGCCTGGGCCGTCGGGCAGGGCAAGAAGATGCTCTTTATGATGAATACGGATCTTTCTTTCGTTGAGGGTCTGGCGAGCGGCTTCGCGGTCGTCCCCTCGTTTTTTCTTCCCAAGAAGCAGGTCCTGGTGGTCTATCCCCTGGGCGCCCCTGCCGAGCGTTTCCTCCATCAAAGGTGGAAGCTCCAGACAGGGGATTGGGACGTGTTTTGAAGACCCGGCAAGCGGCTCGGGTTCCGGTTCAAACGTTGATTTCTCGGCGGCGTAGCTTGAGTTGGTAGAGGCCGACGGCTCACCGCTGCGAAAATTTGTTCCAAATTTTCTTGCAGCCGTCGGCATCAATTCGGACATATGATTTACGTTCACTGCGTTCCGTAAATCATGTCCTCATTGACAAGCGGCTGAGGTTCTCGTTCAAACGTAGATTTCACGGCGGCGTAGCTCAGTTGGTAGAGCAAGCGGCTCATACCCGCTATGTCGAAGGTTCGACCCCTTCCGCCGTCATTAGATTTCCTCATACGGCTGTATGAGCCGCAATGGGGGTTCTTAAGGGGGAAGACCGTTCCCCCTTAAGCGGTGCTGTCGCCTCGAGGGAGGGGTGACAGCGAGCGGAGCGAGCGCCAGAGGGGAACCGTTAGGTTCCCCATGGGGAGCGACGCCGCCGCAGGCGCGG
>Ga0315537_1000157_pt1 | contig 46849 bp, 37 predicted proteins | sample SalMarSW160270MG_FD_203091 | JGI IMG/M metagenome (GOLD analysis project Ga0315537, IMG submission 203091) | Salt marsh sediment microbial communities from the Plum Island Ecosystem LTER, Massachusetts, United States - Salt Marsh Sediment SW1602-70 ... | reverse complement strand
AATCCCATCGAACAGGAGGGAACCTATCCGCTGCCCGAAGCACAGGTCGACCGCTTTATGCTGAAGGTGATCATTAGCTATCCCAATAAAGAGGAAGAGAAACTCATCATGAGGGAAAACCTGGCAAAGGTTTTTCCAACAGCAAGCAGGATCCTGAAACCATCCGATATCATGAAAGCCCGGGATGTTGTCAGGGATGTCTATATGGATGAGAAAATTGAACGGTATATTCTTGATATTGTCTTTGCAACGCGAAATCCAGCCGAATGCGGACTGGATAAATTTACCAATATGATCAGTTATGGAAGCTCCCCCAGGGCATCCATCAATCTGGGACTGGCCTCAAAATCCTATGCTTTCATTAAACGAAGAGGATACGTCATTCCTGAAGATGTCCGTGCTATGTGTTATGATATTATGAGGCACCGGATTGGACTGACCTATGAAGCAGAAGCGGAAAACATTACCTCGGAGGATATCATAACCGAAATTCTGAATACCATTGAAGTTCCATAATGAGTGATTCATTAATACCCGGCATTACGTAAAGCACGAATGATATGAAACGAATACACATTGCCTTCTTATTCTTACTGGCAGGAACAACCCTGTTTTCGCAAAACCTCATCAACCATTCCGGGTCTGAGATAAAAACGATCATGAAAGAGCAGTATAAGGATTTCCAGCTAAACACCGCCACAAAAAATCCGACATACCGGTATCTTAAATATGAAAATAATCTTAAAACAGAAACCCTGCTATTCTTTCTTTCAGAAGATGATGTATGCACCTACTACAAGTTCCTTGGTGATTATTCGTGCTACTATGCAAAGATTGCCGAGATGAACGAAAAATATAAAAAAATCGATGAGAATGCATGGATTGAAGAGTTGGAGGGAGAGCGGTACAGGATTGAGCTGATAAAAGGGGAGTGGTTTTTTACACTAACAACAAGAAAAATTGACTCCAGTCAAAAGGATTAGCAGTGGAAGCAACTGAAATTCTAAAACGGGTCAGAAAAATAGAGATTAAAACACGTGGTTTATCAAACCAGGTGTTTGCCGGAGAATACCATAGTGCATTCAAGGGCAGGGGAATTGCTTTCAGTGAGGTCAGGGAGTATCAATATGGTGATGAGATACGAACGATCGACTGGAATGTGACAGCCAGGTTCAACCATCCTTATGTAAAGGTTTTTGAAGAGGAGAGGGAGTTGACCGTAATGCTTCTGATCGATGTTAGCGGTTCAAGAGAGTTCGGGTCCGTAAACCTTTTAAAGAAAAACGTTATTACGGAAATATCCGCTGTTCTCTCCTTCTCGGCCATTCAGAACAACGATAAAATAGGAGTGATTTTTTTTACTGACCGGGTTGAAAAATTTATCCCGCCCCAGAAGGGGAGGAAACATATATTGCGGATCATCAGGGAGCTGATCGACTTTACCCCCGAAAGCCGGAATACAGACCTCACTGAACCTCTTCGTTTCCTGACCAATGCGCTGAAAAAAAGGTGCATTGCTTTTGTCATTTCAGATTTCATCGCTCCGGATTTTGAAGAGGCAATCAGAATCGCAAATAACAAACACGATGTCGTTGCCCTGAAAATTTATGACAGAAGAGAATCAGAGATCCCGGCAATCGGGCTTGTAAAAATGAAAGACAGTGAAACAGGGAAAGATCTCTGGATCGATAGTTCCAACAGGGCAACCCGGGAGATGTATCACAGATGGTGGAGGGAAACAGAGGCCAGAACAAATGAAATCTTTTCAAAATGCGGTATCGACAGTACAGCTGTTCGTACCGATGAGGATTATGTCAAACCCCTCCTGAACCTTTTTAAGAAACGGTGAGGTAAGAAACAGCGATCATGTATTTATTCTTACGATATTTGTCTGCTAAAATAACCTGGGGATGGTTGTTCCTTTCCCTGGCCATGCTGTTGCAGATAACCAATCTCTCTTCCGTTGCCCAGGAGGTTAATGTGACCGCTTCAATTGATAGTTCCGCTATGTTAATTGGCGATCAGACAACCATTCACCTTGAAATAAGCCACCCTGCTGATATGATTCTCCGGGTCAGGGATTATACCGATACACTGACCGATGGTATTGAAATTCTCCTGCAAAGTGAATTCGATACAAGCAACCTGGAAGGGAACCGCATTTCCATTAAAAAAGAGTTTCTGATCACCTGTTTTGATAGCGGCATTTATGTCATTCCACCTTTTGAAGCCTCCCTGGCGGATACAGCTGTTTCAGCAATATTCCGGTCTGAACCCATTTATCTTACGGTTAAAAGAACGGACATCGAACCGGCTGACTCAACGGTTCAGGTTTTTGATATCAAAATGCCCTACCATGCTCCCATAAGCTTCCGTGAGGTGTTGCCCTATGTTTTGGGAGGTATATTCCTCGTGGGACTGATCTGTTTCCTGATCTATTTCCTGAAAAAAAGAAAAAAGGATGAACCCATTTTAAAACGGATAAAACCCACTGAACCTGCCCATGTTATTGCCCTCCGTGAACTGGATAAATTAAAATCGGAGAAATTGTGGCAAAAGGAGAAGGTGAAATCGTATTATAGCCGGTTAACTGAAATCCTGCGGATTTATATCGAAAACCGGTATGGCATCCTGGCAATGGAGCAAACCAGCAGTGAAACACTTCATGCTCTTCTGGAAATAGGATTTAATGACAACAACCTGTATGATAAGCTTTCAGAAATTTTACACCTGGCTGACATGGCTAAATTTGCGAAAGCAAAACCCCTGCCTAATGAGAATGAAAATTCGCTACTCTCATCCTATCTGTTTGTAAATGAGACAAAAGAAGCATGGAAAAAGGGAGAAGAACAGGAGGAAAAAGTGGAGGCAGCAGGGGAAGAAATAAAGGAGAATGAAGGCAATAGCAGTTAATGGATCTATTAGACAATGAATGAGATAACATTTGCAAATCCGGGGTTTTTGTACCTGCTTGCAATCCTGATACCGCTGATCATATGGTATCTGTTGAAGCTAAGGGATTCGCAGGCCACACTTCAGGTTTCTTCAATAGAAGGGTTACGTAAAGCTCCCCGAACCTGGAAACATATCCTGAAGCATGGTATGTTTGTTCTGCGGGTTATTGCCATTGCCCTCCTGATCATTGTACTTGCCCGTCCGCAATCAACAGACCGTTGGCAGAATGTTAGTACAGAAGGCATTGATATATTGATCGCACTGGACATTTCCAGCAGCATGCTTGCCCGGGATTTTCAACCCAATCGCCTCGAAGCATCTAAAGATGTGGCAATTGAATTCATTTCAGGCCGTCCAAATGACCGGATCGGCCTGGTAATATTCAGTGGTGAAAGTTTTACACAGTGTCCTCTTACTACTGACCATGCTGTGGTGATAAACCTGTTCAAGGACGTTCGGAGTGGTATGATTGAAGATGGTACAGCTATCGGAATGGGGCTTGCAACGAGTGTCAACCGCATGAAAGACAGTAATGCAAAAAGTAAAGTGATCATTCTGTTAACCGATGGGGTAAACAACAAAGGGGCCATTGCCCCGATAACAGCTGCTGAAATTGCTAATACATTCGGAATCAGGGTCTATACCATAGGTGTAGGTTCGGAAGGAATAGCCCCTTATCCAGTTCAAACTCCATACGGAATACAACTACAGAACATGGAAGTTCAGATTGATGAAGAGATCCTTGAGAATATTGCCGATATGACAAAGGGAAAATACTTCAGGGCAACCAATAACCAGAAATTGATCGAAATATACCAGGAGATCGATCAACTGGAAAAAACAAAAATTGATGTGACAGAATTCAGTAAGAAAAAAGAGGAGTATCTGTCGTTTTTGCTTTTAGCAGGTATTTTCCTGCTATCTGAATTAATTTTTAAAAATACAGTGTTACGGAATATTCCGTAACCATTTTAATCGAACCATGTTTCGATTTGCGCATACGGATTTTTTATGGGGATTGCTGATCATCCCTTTGCTTTTTGGGATCTTCTGGATAAGCCGGAGATTTAGAGCCAAAGCATTGAGGAAATTTGGAGACCCTGAAACCCTGAACCAGCTTATGCCGGATTTCTCTTCGACACGGCCAGCTGTTAAATTTGTTCTTCTGAATATTGCCCTGATTGCTATTATCTTTGCTCTTGCAGGACCTCAATTTGGTTCCAGGCTTCAGGAAATAAAACGAAAAGGGGTAGAGATTGTAATCGCTCTCGATGTGTCAAATTCGATGATGTCAGAAGATATTCAGCCCAACAGGCTTGAACGGGCAAAACAGGCAATTTCAAAGCTGGTGGATCGGTTGTCAAATGACAAAATCGGGTTGATCGTATTTGCCGGTGATGCATACACCCAGGTGCCCATTACCATGGATTACGTTTCTACCAAAATGTTCCTTTCAACCATAACGTGTGATATTGTTCCAAAACAGGGCACTGCAATCGGTTCGGCAATAGACCTTGGAATGAAATCGTTCAGTCCCGATAACGAATCAAGCAAGGTATTGATCATCATTACCGACGGGGAGAATCATGAAGGGGACGCCATCGCTATGGCAAAACAGGCCCGGGATAAGGGGATCACGATTCATACCATTGGGCTTGGGTTACCGGATGGAGCACCCATTCCGGTCTACTCCGGGTCCGGAGTCAAGTCCTACCTGAAAGACCAGGATGGCAATACAGTAATCAGCAAGCTGAATGAAACCATGCTGAACCAGGTATCAGCCGCCGGGGAAGGAATGTATATTCGCTCAACAAATACAAGGCTCGGACTGAACATGTTATTCGATGAAATTGATAAAATGGAGAAACAGGAACTTGAGGCAAGAATTTATTCTGACTATGAGGAACGATACCAATACCTGGCAGGTCTTGCTCTCTTATTCCTGTTCGTTGATCTCTTCATACTTGAGAGAAAAAACCGATTATTGAAAAATATCAGGATCTTCCATATAAAAATGTGAAAAACATCAGTTCTATTTATAAAAACAGGTCGTCATGAAATCGTTTTTGCAATTCATCGTTTTTATCTTGCTGATCCTTTCAGGATATACGGAGAGCTACTCACAAACGGAGAAAAAATACATCCGTGAAGGGAACAATCATTTTGAGAAAAGTAAATTCGATCAATCGGAGATCTCATACAGAAAGGCACTTGAAGAGCAATCAGACTCTTACAAAGCACTTTTCAACCTGGGTGATGCACTCTATAAACAGGATAAATTTGAGGATGCAGCCGGGGAATTTAATACCCTCTCTCAAACAGGAATTGATAAAATCAGCAGGGCAAGATCATTCCATAACCTGGGCAATTCACTGCTGAAAGCAAACCGGGTTGAAGAGAGCATTCAGGCCTATAAAAATGCCCTGAGAAATTACCCGGATGATCTTGAGACAAAGTATAACCTTGCTTATGCGCAGGACCTGCTAAAACAACAGCAACAGCAACAACAGAAACAGAAGGAACAGGACCAGGAAAATTCCGAACAGGATAAACAGGAGCAACAGGATAAGAAAAAAGAGCAGACGGAACAGCAACAGAATGAGCAGCAACAACAACAGGATCAACAGCAAAAACAGCAACAGGAACCCCAGATATCAAAAGAAGATGCAAAAAGGCTTCTTGAAGCACTTGCTGAAAACGAAAAAGAGTTGCAGGAAAAATTAAAGAAAGCCGAAGCAAGAAAAAATCGGGTGGTGGTCAGAAAAAATTGGTAGCTTGCTTTGTTTTCGACTATTTGCTCAACAAAGGACGATTGTGTGAACATGAATAAGGTTTTTATTGGGATACTGCTTTTAATGAACGGGATGCTCCTGCAAGCCCAGGAGATCAACGTTGCTGCTTCGGCCCCAAAAGTGGTTGCTGTTGGAGAACAATTCAGGCTCTCTTTTACCGTGAATGAGCAAGCCACTAACCTGGTTCCACCAGACATGAGTGATTTCTATATCCTGATGGGGCCCAGCACCTCCTACAACCAGAGTACCCGGATCATCAACGGGAAAATGACAAGAACGGTCACCTATACCTATACCTATGTTCTGGAGGCCACAAAAGAGGGTGTTTTTCAGATCGATCCGGCAACAGTAACAGTCAAAAATAAAACCTTTACCTCAAATGCCCTGGAAATTGAAGTGGTGAAAGGATCGGCATCGCCGGAAACCGGAACCGGAGATGAGGAGGTAATACCCGGAGTTGATGTTCCCGCAGCAAGGGATAACGACCTTTTCCTGCGGATTCATGTGAATAAAAATGCGGTCTGCCGTGGAGAACATATCATTGCTACGGTAAAAATCTACTCAAGGGTTAACCTTTCGGGCTTTGAAAATGCAACGTTCCCTTCCTTTAACGGATTTCTGCGTGAAGATATTGAAACTCCTTCCTTGCGATCCCTGGAAAGGGAAAGTGTTAACGGAGTAATCTATGGGACCGGTGTATTACAACGGTTTATCCTTTTTCCACAGGTAACCGGGGACCTGGTGATCGATCCCATGGAACTCGAATGTCTTGTCCGGAAAAGAGTACAACAATCCAACCGGGGATTCTTTGATAACTTCTTTGATTCCTACCAGAACGTAAAACAAACCATTAAAAGCCCTCCGGTACGAATTACAGTCAAAGAGCTACCGGATGATGCTCCGGACTCCTTCACCGGTAGCGTTGGACAAATTGCAATGAATGTTACCATCGACAAGAACCAGCTGAAAGAAAATGAAGCAATGAACCTGCAGGTCAGGTTCTCAGGTAATGGAAATTTGAGGCTCATAGAAGCACCCAATATTGATTTTCCTCCTGATTTTGACCTGTATGATCCCAGGATCTCATCCAACCTGAATCACTCGGAAAATGGAATGTCCGGGAGTAAAACGTTTGAATTTCTTGCAATACCCAGACACGCCGGGAATTACCGGATACCCCCCGTTGAATTCAGCTATTTTGATCCTGTTGTGAACAGATACAATTCCCTCAGAAGCAATGAATTCAATATTATTGTCACCAAAGACGATGAAAGTGAAAGTGGTGCTGTAATCTCAGGCTTTTCTAAAGAAGACCTCCGTTTTTTCGGCAGCGATATCCGTTTCATAAAAAATGAGAAATTCAAACTTCAGCCACGCGACAGATCATTCTTCGGATCACTCCCCTTTTATCTATCTTATCTTATTGCACTGCTCGCTTTTAGTCTGTTGGTAATCCTTCGACGGAATCACATTAAACGCAATGCAGACCGTAATCTGGTGAGGAACAGAAAAGCAAAAAAAGTAGCAAGAAAAAGACTCAAACGGGCCAATTCCTTTTTAAAGGCGGGCTCATTCAATAGATTCTATGAAGAATTATTGAAAGCCCTCTGGGGATACCTTAGCGATAAACTGGCTATTCCCCTGTCTGATCTTTCCAGGGAAAAAGCGCGGAGTGCTCTGGAGAAGAACCCTGTTAACCCTGAAATGATCGATGAATTTTTTGAGATAATAGACCGTTGCGAATTTGCACGTTTTGCACCTTCAGAAGGAATCTCTGAAACAGAACCTGTCTATGAAAAAGCGTCAAAAATCGTGAGCCGGTTTGAACAAAAGTTGAGGTAGAACCATGAGAATATTCGTGTCACCCATGAAAAATATCCTGTTTCCAATACTTGCATTCTTACTTACATGGACATCGCATGCACAGGATCTGTATTCACTCGTTGAAAATGGCAATCAACAATATGTCAATGGAGAATTTGAGGCGGCTATAAAGACTTACGAAAGTGTACTGGATTCGGGTTACGAAGCTGCGGAATTATATTTCAACCTGGGAAATGCCTATTTTAAATCCCATAAGCTGACTCCGGCAATCCTGAATTATGAACGGGCTGCATTGCTATCTCCAAACGACGAAGACATTGCCTATAACCTTGAGCTGGCAAGAACCTATGTGATAGACAAAATCGATGTTCTTCCCCGGTTTTTTCTGAAAGAGTGGTATACCGGCCTTGTCAGGCTTTTGAACTCGAACAACTGGGCATATATTAGCATCATCACCTTCCTGCTGTTCCTTCTTATTTTTTCAGTATATTTGTTCATCCATCGTTACAGCGTAAAAAGAATTGCTTTCTGGTTCAGTTTGTTATTGCTGTTTATCTCGATTTCAACATTTGTTTTTTCGTATCATCACAACAAGATAACAACAAGTCATGACAAAGCCATTGTTTTTTCACCTTCTGTAACGGTAAAGAGTTCTCCGGATGAGAGTGGGACCGATCTCTTTCTGATTCATGAAGGGACCAGGGTTAGCATAGAAGATACCCTGGGAATATGGACGGAGGTCATACTGGAAGATGGAAATAAAGGATGGCTCCTTACATCCGAAATACGAAAAATTTAAATTCACGGGATCATGAAAAAAAACCGCAAATCGAAAAGTGTATTCCTCTTTCTTATGGTGGGAACTTTATTGCTTATGGGTTGTAGCGACAATGAGTATGATCGTGATAAAGGACCTTCCGATATCAGAATCGAAAATATAAGTTCAGCGATTTATGACAGCATCCTGGTCAATACTTCAGGAGGTGAACATTCCTATGGAAGTTTGAATCCGGCTGCTCAAAGTGACTATAAACGTTTTGATTTTGCTTATCCCAAAGCCGATATATCACTCTATATCAATTCGATAAAATATACTTACGGACCCGTTGATTACACCCACGCTGTGTGGCTGGGAAAAGGGAAATTTACCTATCAGATAGACATTGAAAGCGGGGTTACACACACATTGAGCATGGAAGTTATAGCCGATGCTCCCCTCGACTGATGAAAGCAGTTTATTTGGTTCAATATGGAGACCCTTCGGAAGCATTCGCCATCAAGGAATGCAATATTCCTTCTCCAGGCCCTGATGAAGTATTAATAAAAACTGATTATTTCGGACTTAACTTTGCCGATGTGATGGCAAGGAGAGGACTCTATGGGGATGCACCACCCATTCCATCTGTCCTGGGTTATGAAGTTGCTGGCACTATAACTGGAAAAGGAGAGGACGTAACGGCGTTCCATATAGCGCAGAAAGTGGTTGCCTTTACCCGTTTTGGAGGCTATGCAGAATACGTTACAACGGATTGGAGAGCTGTTTCTCCTGTTCCGGAAGGCGTTAGCATGGAAGAAGCTGTTGCACTACCTACCCAATATGGAACAGCATACTATTGTGCCTGTGAAGTTGCGAATATCAGAGAGGGTGAACATTTGTTGATCCATGCAGCAGCGGGGGGTGTAGGCATTGCACTTACCCAACTGGCGAAAAGAAGAAATTGTGTGGTGTATGGAACGGTCTCTTCTAACAGGAAATTTGATACCCTGAAACAGCAAGGTGTCGACTTCCCAATCAATTATCTGGAACAAGACTATGTGGAAAGGATTCTTCAGATCAGAGGGAAAAATAAACTGGATGTCGTTTTTAATCCCATCGGGGGAAAATCCTTTAAGCAGGATCGTAAACTTCTCGCCAGCGGAGGCCGGTTAATCGGATATGGTGTGTCTGACAGACTAAACCGGAAGAAAAACTGGCTGGCAACCGGTAAGCTTCTTCTCGATTTTGGTTTTCTTCATCCGGTTGGATTACTCTCTTCGTCCATTATCGTTGGAGGAGTCAACATGCTTCGACTGGCAGATCAGAAACCCGAAATTCTAAGCAGATGCCTGCAGCATGTAGTGAAACTCGCTGAAAATAAAGAAATAAAACCCGTTGTTGGAGGCCTCTTCCCGGCAGAAAAAATTGCAGAAGCACATGAGCTGCTGGAGAATCGCAACTCAGTGGGAAAGATCGTACTGAAATGGTAATCCCGGCAAATGGCAGGATATAAAATCCTTGATCTGTTCTTCCTCCTTTTTCACTCCGCACTCGTGTTGTTTAACCTGTTCGGATGGATCTGGAAACGGACACTGAAATGGAACCTCATCACCCTTTCATTAACCGGGGGATCCTGGTTCATCCTTGGAATATTCTATGGTATGGGTTATTGCCCGCTTACCGATTGGCATTTTCAGGTACTGCGTCATCTTGGGAAATACGATCTGCCCAATTCATACATGAAATATATCGGCGACCGGATTACCGGACTGGACTTTGATGCAGCCCTGGTTGATACACTAACCCTTGTTTGCTTCCTCCTGGCCCTTGTCCTCTCTCTGACACTGAATATACGAAAGTGGTTTCTGAAACGTAAATCCTGAACAAAATCGACTATTTTTTATTTTAATAATATTCATATATAGATATTTCGAATATTCATATCTTTGCAGAGATAAAAACAATACTGATGAAACAGATTACTATTTTATTAATACTCGGAATTATGAATGCAGGATTACATGCACAAACAAAGAAATCATTTCATGATTTTACGGTCGAAACAATAGCAGGTGACCAATTCGATCTGTCACAGCTTAAAGGAAAGAAAGTACTGGTTGTGAATACAGCTTCTAAATGCGGATTTACTCCACAATATGCTGACTTGCAAAAATTATATGAACAGTTTGGGGGTGATAAATTTGAAATTATTGGTTTTCCCGCCAACAATTTTTTACGGCAGGAGCCCGGAACCAATGCAGAAATTAATGAATTTTGTACGGTAAATTACGGGGTTACCTTTCCAATGATGGCAAAAATATCGGTTAAGGGCAATGACATGCACCCGGTATATCAGTGGTTGACACGCAAGGAAGAAAACGGAGTGATGGATTCCACGGTTAAATGGAACTTCCAGAAATACCTGATTGATGAGGAAGGCAAGCTGGTTGATGTCGTTTACTCAAAAGAAAATCCATTATCTGAAAAGATTGTACGTTGGATTACAAGTGAATAATTTATGATTGAAGTCCAGGCTCTGGTTGTTTGATGGTACATGGATCGGTTGTTTGGGATGAGCCTGGGCCTGTTCCATAAATCTGCATGCAAATCATCAAATTCTTTTTGAGCCACCTTTATTGGTGGTTTTTTTATTCATTACTTTTGCACAATAGATTATTGAGGCATTTACTATTTCTCAGATACCATGGAAACAACATTTTTTGACACAGATCTTTTCACTTTTGTTATTTTGCCCCTCCTGATCTTTACGGCCAGGATCATGGACGTAACCATAGGCACACTTCGCATTGTCTTTATTTCAAAAGGTCACAAAGTCATTGCGCCCTTACTTGGGTTTTTTGAAGTACTAATCTGGATCTTCGCCATTGGAAAGATCATGCAGAACCTCGAAAACGTGGCATGTTATTTTGCCTATGCGGGAGGATTTGCTATGGGAAATTACGTGGGTTTAAGGCTGGAAGAGAAGCTGGCAATTGGTTTTGAAGTCGTTCGGATCATAACCAAAAAGGATGCATACAAACTCATTGATGCATTGCATACTGAAGGATTCGGAACAACCACTGTCGAAGCAAAAGGAAAATCAGGGATTGTGCACCTGGTATTCATGATTATCAAGCGTAGTAATATTAAGAACATTGTTTCTATTATAAACCAGCATAATCCGAATGCCTTTTATACCATCGAGGATGCGAGAACCGTTCACAGCGGTATTTTCCCGATGCAGGTAAAAAAGACGGCCCAATACAGGCGGTGGAGAAGGGGAAAGTAGAGAGGCCGGATTTTTATTTTACAATATGCTTTATTGTTGCAGGTAGCCCGATGGAGAGTTCGATAATGCCACAATATTCACCCGATTCAAACCAGGGTCCATGGTAAATCAGTTTCTTATTCCCGTTCTTCTCAACAATATAAATATTTTCACGCTGATCAATCAGTATTTTTTTGAGCTGGGACCTGCTGGGTTCTGTATGGCAATCCAGCGCATTGGTTCCAATTAACTCAATCCCGCCATCATCCTTGAATATTTCAAGTGCTTTCTTATTCATATAAAGAATAATTCCTTCTGCATCGCAAATTGTTAATGCTCCTGCAAAATCTTCATGCCATTTATGGTATAACTCATTTTTCATCATTTATCCTGTTACTGTTTTTAGAACCTGTAAATCTTTGTAAAATCGGTAAATCCGGTATTGAATGTAATTATAACAATTTTTACCCATTTTAAATTATTTGAGCTGAAAACAAATTAACGCGTCATTATTCCGGAATTACTGCAGAATATATACCTTTAAATGCCTGATATTATTGCATTGATTAAGATCTATTCCACAGTATGCCCCAGGAATTGCTACAGTACCTGTTCGTTCAAGGTGCATGTTGAAGATGGTAAAATTAAATTGATCGAGCCACATCCGGAGAACCGGGCAACGCCGGAAGGTCCATGCCTTAAAGGATTAAGTTATGTTGAACGGGTTCATTCACCCGACCGGATTCTCTATCCATTACGGAAAAAGCCGGGAACTGAAACGTTTCATAGAATTTCCTGGGAAGAAACATTCTCTCTTTTATCAGAAAAGCTTGCATTTTTTAAAGAGCGGTATGGCCCACAGAGCATTCTTTTTTATAAAGCGAGTGGAATGGCTGGATTGTTAAATGCTGTTCCGTATGATTTTTGGGAAATGTTCGGCGGTTGTACCATAACTTATGGAGATCTATGCTGGCCGGCAGGATTAGAAGCAACCCGGTTAACGCTTGGGGAGAACAAGCACAATGTTCCATGGGATCTTGAGAATGCAAAACTGATCATCATGTGGGGAAAGAATGCTGTAGAGAGTAATGTCCAGGAGATGATCCCTGTTGAAAATGCAATTGAAAAAGGGGCTAAACTGGTGGTTATCGATCCGAGGCGTACACCTACTGCTGAAAAAGCGGATCTACTTCTGCAGCCAAAACCTGGAACCGATGCAGCACTTGCACTGGGCATAGCAAAACTGCTGATCAATGAGAACCGGATCGATCGCGCATTCATTCAAAAACAGGTACTTGGATTTTCCCGTTTTGAAGCTTCGGTAAATAAGTATACCCCTGAACTGGTTCAGGAGATAACCGGGATACCGGTTGAACTGATTCATAAACTTGCCGGGTATGTTGGAACACTGAAACCCATGACCATCATTCCCGGTTACGGATACCAGCGATATACAAATGGGGGGCAGACGACCCGATGCATGCTTGCATTGCAGGTAATCACAGGAAATATCGGCCAACCCGGAGCCTGCTGGCACTATGCAAACCTTCAGAGTTATGTGTTTGATAAAATCCTCGAACCCCTGTCTCTCTACCCGGATAAAAACCAGGATGGAGTATTCAGAAGGACAATTTCAATTGCAAAGCTTGGGGTTGATATGCTCAATGCCAAAGACCCCGCGTTAAAAATGATCTGGGTGGAAAGGGGAAACCCGGTAACCCAGAATCCGGATACCAATAGCGTATTACGGGCATTCAGAAAACTGGACTTTCGGGTTGTGATCGACCAGTTTCTGACGGATACAGCCCGTGAGGCCGACCTGATCCTTCCAGCAAAAAGCATGTTTGAGCAGTCTGATCTTGTTGGTTCATACTGGAACCCGTACGTTCAACTTAAACAAAAAGTCATTGATCCTCCGGGAGAAATTAAACCGGAATCGGAAATCTATTACCTTCTGGCAAAAAAAATGGGATGGGAAAACAAAGAGGTAATGCAAAAAATTCCAGCACCCGGCGATGATGCTATTGAGAAATGGCTCCAGCAGAAACTGGAACAATTCCCCGGGCTAACGCTGGATAAGCTCAAGGAAGGACCTTTACCAGCGCCTAACCTTCAATCAATAGCTTTCAGTGATCTTATATTCAGGACACCTTCCGGTAAGATCGAGTTGTTCTCCGGGCAGGCCCGGGATATGTGGAACGTTGATCCGCTGCCTGCTTATTCGGAACCAATCGAAGCTGGCCCGTCAGGAAAAGAGAGTCAACAGTACCCTTTCAATCTGCTGACCCCGACCACAAAGAACCGGATTCACTCCCAGTTTGGTAACCTCAACCTCATCAGACAATTTGACCCGTACCCGACAGTAGAAATCGCTTCATCGGATGCGCAGAAAAAAAAGATCAAAAACGGGGATCTGGTCCGGGTATTCAACCAGAGGGGAGAGGTTATGCTTACTGCAAAGATAAATTACAGCCTGCTTGAAGGTTGCCTGGTTATTTATAACGGATTGTGGATATCCGAAGGGGTAGGAGTAAACTTTTTATCAGCACCACGTGAAACCGATATGGGGTATGGCGCAGCATTTCACGATAACAGGGTCAATGTCGAGTTGGTTAAAAAATGAGATGCTGATCCGCCAGGTGGCGGACAGCATGACAAGTGTCTTATGTACCGTCATCCTGAACTCCAGCCAGCCGGCTGGCAGGTGTTTCAGGATCTATAACGAGAATTAAATGAGCAAAGGCTTCATCTTCAGTACAGACCGTTGTGTAGGTTGTCACGCGTGCATTGTTGCCTGTTCGAACCAAAACAATGTGGGTTCCGGTAACAACTGGAGGTCTGTATATCAATATAATGAAGCTGGCTTTCCGGCAATACCGGTTTTCTTTCACTCCATTGCATGCCATCACTGTGAAGATGCTCCCTGTATGACCCATTGTCCGGCAAATGCCTTTTACAGGGATCCTGTGACAAACGCTGTACTGGTTAACCAGGCTAAGTGCATTGGCTGTAAATATTGCACCTGGGCATGTCCGTTTGACGCACCGGAATATAATCCGTTTGAAAAGATTATCGGGAAATGTACTCTCTGCATTGACCCCTTGAAAGCGGGGGATATTCCTGCCTGCGCCAAATGCTGTCCGACAGGAGCACTGGAGTTCAGCGAATTCGATCCATCCATACCTTTTGATCCGGTGAAAGGTTTTTCAGATTATGGCACCGTACCGAGGATCAAATTTGTTTCAGCAAGCAAAAAGGAGCGAATACCCGAAATGGCAGGGGCAACAAAGTCACCCGAAAAAGAAATCAACTGCGGGAATGAGCTGCCGGAGCCCAAGTCTCGCGTTTCACTTGCCGCTGAGTGGCCGCTTGTACTGTTTACCTTTTTAGTTCCACTGATTATCGGGATATTTGCAGGAGCTGCCACATCACACCATCCCTATTGGAAGGAACTGTTTCTTCTATCCGGATTCTTTACACTATTGGTTAGCCTGTTTCACCTCGGGAAAAAGAAGCGATTTTACCGTGCCATTCTGAATCTCAGGAATTCGTGGCTAAGCCGGGAAATCCTTTTTTTCCTGCTTTTCCTGGGAGTCTCCTCTTTCACCCTTATCAGTGGATTAACCTCATTCTGGATGATCCTGTTGACCCTTCTCCTGGGATTTTTAACCACATTTTCGATCGACAGGGTTTATCATTTACAGACACGGGTGGATAAAAGACAGTGGCACTCCTCACAAACATTGTTGACAGCAATGTTGTTTATCTCTATATTTCTGGAATCATTTTTTCCCTTTATTTTTGTTCTTGCATTTAAGTTATTGTTGTATATCTGCAGGAAAGTTGAGTATAAACAAATGAAAAAAGATCCTCGTTGGATTATCAGCCTGTTGCGAATCCTCACTGGACTGGTATCGCCCCTGTTTTTATTCCTGTTGATTCCACAAACCGGTTGGTTATTCATTCTTTTTTCAGTCAGTTTTGGCGAAATCATTGACCGGATGGAATTCTATCTGGAGCTGGATTATGTTACACCGGAGAAAGAGCTCCGCAGCTGGTTAATGAAAGATCTGCAACGTGCCGGTTAGAGAAACAAATTGTTAAACTATTAAAAAAAAATCATGGTAAATAAAAAAAAGAGCGGGACTGTAAATACCACACGTGTACCCGTTTACCGGGATGCCGGTTTTTATCTTGAAGATGCGGGCCTTACCAAAAAAGCATTCCGGGATGAGTTGGAGCACCCGAGATCACCGGACAACTACATCTATTCAAGATACAGGAATCCAACAGTTGTTGCTGCTGAGGAGACTGTCATGGCATTGGAAGCATGCTCATGGGCAATTCTTACACAGTCTGGTATGGCTGCAATCGATGTGGCATTGTCTCTGTTTCAGCGAGGAATCAATAGCGGGAAATGGTTATTCTTCAGTGAGATCTATGGGGGAACAGATGCATTTATTGACAAGGTTCTGATCGAAAAGCGAGGGTTGGACATCCACCGGTTTTTTGCAAAAGAGGGGAGATATAATACAGACCTTCTGGAGGATCAGTTGAACCGGCTCCAGCCCGGGCTGGTTTATTTTGAGGTGATCTCAAATCCTATGCTTATCGTTGCTGATGCCATTGCGATTATTAATCTCGCAAAAAAAGTTGGCGCTGCAGTGATTGTTGACAATACATTTGCCACTCCCTCGCTCTGGAACCCGCTCAGCCATGGAGCAGATCTGGTAATCCACAGCGCAACCAAATACCTTGCCGGGCATGGTGACCTGACTGCCGGGGTCCTATGCGGGAATGAACTACAACTGGAGAAAATGGCGATTGAATACCGGAAACTGGTGGGTCATATGCTTTCACCGGATGATGCATACCGTTTAAATGATATGTTAAAATCATTTGAAATTCGCTTCACCAGGCATTGTGAAAATGCTGCAAAACTGGCAAATCTCCTTAACAATCACCCGGCAGTAGAATGTGTTCTATACCCCGGGTTAACAAGTCATCCGTCCCATTTACTGGCAAAAAAGCTATTCCGGGGTAAGGGCTATGGTGGAATGATCACGTTTGACCTTGCCGGATCAACAAACACTGAAAAGGAGGCAAACAGGGATCGTTTTATTGAGCTCGTTTCGGATAAGATCCGGCTGATTCCAACATTAGGGGATGCTGATACGATCCTGCTACCGGTTGAAGCAGTATGGGGAGAAAAATATCCGCTGCCCGGCATGATCCGATTATCAGTTGGCATTGAAGAGTTTGATGAGCTGGAAACGACTGTCGGCAATGCTCTTAATAATCTTATGACATGATTATGTTACGGGTATTAATCCCTGTAAACATTCATCTGATAATCATCTGCTCACAGTCCTGACATGCTCCATATACGAATTAATCATCTGCCATTAAGCCACAGGGAGAAAAAAACATTCAGGATTCACCTTGCATACTCCATCATTGAGGGCTTCATCCTGGGAATACTGGTATTGAATGAATTTGTTTTTTTAAAGAGTCTCCACGGATCCAACTATAAGATTGGTTTTCTCTTCCAGTTTAGTGTAGTTGCGATGGTATTGTTGCTCCTGTTCAATGAGTTCATCCGCAGGATCAGGAACAAAAGGTACCTGCTGCGAATTATCGGATTGATTACACGGGCCCCCCTTTTTTTGCTGTTGATCTTTCCTACCGACATTCATGAGCTTACGGCAACCAACTTGTATCATACACTTTTTCTTGCAATCTTTTTGATCTATTATGTTGCAAACCTGGTCATTTACCCCACCATAAACCTTCTTCTCAAAACGAACTATGAACATCCAAACTTTGGAGAATTATACGGATATGCCACTTCTGTGAACAAGGCCCTTATGCTGGTTTCCACCTTTCTTTTTGGGATCCTGCTGGACGCTGATAAATTCGCGTTCATCTATGTCTACCCGGGCCTTGCCATACTATCCATGTTTGCCCTGTTTCTGCTTTCGAACATTGATTATCAAGATAAAGATTTCAAAGAGGTAAGAGAACCATTTTTTAGAGCAGTGAGGCAATCTTCGATGCGAATGGTAAATATTCTTCGATTCAACAGGCCATACCTTCATTTTGAAATTGGATTTATGTTGTATGGATTTGCATTCATGAGTACAGTAGCTGTCATTACTATTTTTTATGAAAAGGCACTTCACCTGAACTATTCGGGTGTAGGGTTTTATAAAAACGTGTACAACATCATTGCGATTCTAATATTGCCTCTTTTGGGCAGATTGTTGGGAAAAACAGATCCCAGGAGATTTGCCATATTCACTTTTTCTTCTTTTCTCCTCTTCTTCTTTTTCATGGGATTGACTGAATACCTGCCCTATAATGTCCAGTTAGCAGGGATCAGTATTTACCCTGTTTTGCTTATTGCTGTACTGTTTAATGGGATTTTTGCGGCAGCAATGGCATTATTATGGTATATTGGATCTGCCTATTTCTGCAGCAGGGAAGAAGCGGCAGATTACCAGTCGGTACATCTTTCGTTAACGGGTGTAAGGGCAATCTTTGCACCCCTGCTTGGCATTTTCTTTTACGAATTGATCGATTTTACAGGAACGTTCACCATAGCAATCATTGCACTCGCTGCAGCCATCCTTGTGATGCTGGTTTCTCTGAAGAGGTACCCTTTCCCGCAGGGAGAAAAAAGTTGAAAGTTAATGGGTAAATGCATTGAATGAACCAATTAACCATTTTACGGATAACAATTAACGCTGCTTTACATTCTGGGAATTAATACTGATCAATTATTTTCCGCTGTTTTCCGTTAAATTCAAAAGAGTCGCCCTTTTTCATTCCTTCCATTGACTTAAAAAGAGGAACAAGGGGAGAGATGGCAAAATATTCTTCACCATCCACAATGATTTTACCCAGGCTAATGGAGATGAATAATTTTTGATCGTTGGTAACCACTACGGAACCAAAAGAAACCTGTTCATTCTCCTCATCCAGGTCGATCCGGTCAAGGACATTCCGTTCTTCCACTGCTTTGCAGTATTGTTTTGCGAACATATCCCGTTTGCTCAGCATCTGAGTGCGATAGGAATCATACCGGTCCTGTGGCTGACCGTATTCATTGGCACTTTCCTGAGCCTCATCCATTCGCTGTTTCGCATGCTCAACAACCTGACCCTGCTCTTTCATGCATATTTCTACTAACTTTTTCTTAAACAACAGTTTATCCATATCGAATTCTTTTAACGATCAAAAAATCCTGGAAAAGTATTCCTCTAAACGAAGCGGTAGAATGGTTGTCCCTTATGGAGGTTAATCAGTAAGGGAACATCTTATATCTTAATTAGTGAATCCTTATTAGTTGAAATTTTATATTTTTGAACCTTATTCAGATACCAAAATACAAAATTTATAGGAAATATGAAAAAACAAGGTCTTCTATTTGTAGTTATTTCTTTATTTACAGGAACTTTATTCTCTTTTAACACGCCTGCACAGGATAAATCCGATTGGATTGATGGGTTTCCCGATGGATGTACGAGCATTACTGTCGGGAAGAAAGCCTCTGCTGACGGATCGGTTATGACTTCTCATACAGACGATTCTCACCGCACCCGTTCATGGATCGATATCATGCCGGCTAAAGATCATAATAAAGGGAGTTTTACGGCCCTGTACAAGCGAGTGGCGGATGACACGAAAGCAATGCCTGCCTATCGTGATGAACCCGTTGGTGAAATACCACAGGTGCTTCATACCCATGCATACGTGAATACAGCCTATCCATGCATGAACGAACATCAGCTTGGGATTGGTGAATCGACCTTTGGGGGCAGGGAAGAACTGCACTCTGCTGAGGGATTGATCGATTGCACGAGGCTCTGCCAGCTAATGGTTGAGCGGTGCACTACGGCGCGTGAAGCGATAAAAATGGCCGATGAACTGACAAAGAAATATGGTTATAATGATGCGGGGGAAGTGTTAACAATTGCCGACCCGGAAGAGGTTTGGCATTTCGAAATTTTAGGTCCGGGAAAAGATAAGGTTGGTGCTGTCTGGGCAGCCCAGCGTGTGCCTGATGACCACATAGCAGTGACTGCCAATGCAAGCACAATTAAAGAAATTGATTTGTCTGATCCTGACTATTTCATGGCATCTTCTAATGTATATGAGATGGCAAAAGCCAGCGGCTGGTGGGATGAGGAAGATGGACCTTTCCGGTTTTGCTATGCATATGCTCCGGAAAGCCGGACTTCACTGGCATCCAGGAGAAGGGAATGGAGGGTGTTCGACCTGCTTGCCCCATCCCTGAAACTCGATCCATGGGCTGAGAATTATCCCTTTTCGGTTAAGCCAGATCGTCCTGTAACGCTGGAAGACATGGTTTCTGTGTTTAAAGATTACTACGAAAACACACCATTTAATATGATCAAGGACCTTACCGTGGCTGATGAGGATGGGAAGGCGGTTATTTCTCCCCTTGCAAACCCGCATATGCCTTACGACATGAACTTACTTTTCCGCATCAATGGAGGATGGGGCTGGAGAGGAGAACGAACCATTGCACGATGGTATACCATGTATGCAACCATTATCCAATGCCGGAACTGGCTGCCCGATGAAATAGGAGGAGTGGTCTGGTTGGCTCAGGATAACGTGGCTACTTCCATTTATGTTCCGGTCTATTGTTCTGTAACTGATATGGCAACTCCCTACAAAACGCCGGGACGGACAAATGGTTATACAATGGAATCTGCCTGGTGGGCGTTTAACCGTCTGGGAACCCTTGCAGCACAACGATGGGGCGATATGAGACACGATGTGGACAGAGTGTGGAATCTCTGGCAAAAAGAACTGTTTGACGCTCAACAAGGCATCGAGGAAAAAGCACTTGCATTATATAACCCCAAGAAACCGGTTGCAACGATTGAATACCTGACCAATTATTCCATTAGCTGGGGAGATAAGGTGGTTAGAAAAGCCGTTGAACTGGGTGATTTCCTCTGGACCAAATACGACGAATTGTTTTAATCGGAGTCTATATCATTTGATTTATTGATGTGAATTAACATGACAACTATGAAAAATACCAGGGGATTTGCCAGTGACAACAATGCCGGGGTTCATCCCGATATTCTGAAAGCCATCGGGTCGGTTAACTCTGGCCATGTTATAGGGTATGGCGATGATGTGTATACCGATCGTGCGATCAGTACCATTAAAGGGATTTTCGGAGAGGGGGTCGATGTCTATTTTGTCTTTATCGGTACAGCAGCCAATGTATTGGGACTGACTGCCGTCACCCGATCTTACAATTCAGTAATATGCGCTGAATGCTCACATATCCACCAGGATGAATGCGGTGCACCGGAAAACTATTGCGGATGCAAACTGCTTTCGGTACCAACACCGGATGGTAAACTTACCCTGGAAGGGATTAACTATCACATGCATGGATTTGGATTCGAACACCATTCACAACCAAAAGTGGTTTCCATCACCCAGGCAACCGAAATGGGTACGGTATACACTGCAGAAGAGATTTCAGAGATCGCAGATCTTACCCATAAGCACCAGATGCTCCTTCACATGGATGGCGCCAGGATAGCAAATGCAGCAGTTACTCTTGGATTAGGATTCAGGGAGATGACGGCTGATGCTGGTGTTGATGTGCTCTCTTTTGGTGGTACGAAAAACGGTATGATGTATGGCGAAGCGGTTATCATTTTCGATCAGACACTATCAGAAGATTTTAAATACATCAGGAAACAGGGCATGCAGCTGGCTTCAAAAATGAGGTTTATTGCTGCCCAGTTTGAAGCATACATCACCAATGACCTCTGGAAAAAAAATGCAGAACATGCCAATAAAATGGCCAGGATCCTTGCCGATGAAGTGGCAAAATTCCCGGAAATTACCGTAACCCAAAAAGTGCAAGCAAATGGGGTCTTTGCAACCATCCCCAAAGAGGTGATTCCAATCCTTCAAAAGGAGTTTTTCTTTTATGTATGGGATGAAACAACATCAGAGGTGCGGTGGATGACATCGTTCGATACAACTGAAGAGGATATTAAACGGTTTGCAGAAGTTCTTAAAAAAGTGTTGTAGTAAAATCCCAATGAACAAACAGCAAATTACAAACAATAATCAATACCTAAATTTCAAATCTCAAATGGTTTGGACATTGAATATTGGAATTTGGGATTTATGCGAATGCGGTTGTGAATTCAAGTAAACACCTTTCTTCTCAATCCGCTATTTTCCCAGTTTGGAAATAGTATGGAACTATCTCCATAACTTAAAAACCGGAAATCATTCTCCAGTGCATACTGATAAACACGTCTCCAGTCATCGCCGATATACCCTGCAACCAGTAAAATGAGAGAACTTCGTGGCATATGAAAGTTCGTGATCAATGCTTCGGTCATCCTGATGCGGTATCCGGGTACGATCATTAATCGGGTAGTGCAGTGAAGTGTATTGATCCCTCTTGCCATCATATAATCCTCCAGGCATTTCAACGCTTTAACCTGAGAAATATCCGTTTCATTCAGTAGCCCATCCCACTGGTTCACCTGAAGTTCGTCAACCGGGATATTGTTATTCAGGTAAACTTTAATCCCTAACAGGTAGAGACTCTCCAGTGTCCTGACAGTAGTTGTTCCAACAGCAATCAAACGGTGCACATTGTCATAAATTTTTTTCAGCGATTTGATGGTTATACTGAAATGTTCTGTATGCATCTCGTGATTCGCCAGCGAGTCGGACAGGATGGGTCTGAAAGTTCCTATTCCAACATGGAGGGTTAATTCAGCTGAATCAACTCCTTTTTTGCTGAGCCGTTGAAACACCTCGTTTGAAAAATGGAGGCCTGCTGTTGGTGCTGCTACCGATCCCTTATTTAAGGAATATATGGTCTGGTACCTGGTCCGGTCAATGGATTCCGGTTCTCTTTTCAGATAAGGTGGTATCGGCATCTCTCCTGCAATTTCCAGTACTTCTGAGAATGTCAGTTCCGGATTATTCCAGGAAAACTGTACGATGGTACCTGCCGGTGTTGTCTCCCTGCGCGTGGCGGTAAGCACTATTTTGTCTGTTTTAAACACCACCTTTTTTGAAAGCGGAACATTTTTCCATTTCTTCTGGTTACCTACCAGACATCTCCATGTGACGTTTTTTTTCTCTTGAAATGCCAGCCGGATATCTGCCGGTTCAACAGGCTCCAGGCAAAAAACTTCAATCTTTGCACCACTCTCCTTGAAAAATTTAATCCTTGCCTGGATGACTTTTGAATTGTTGAATACAAGAAGGGTTTTTGAATTTGTGTATTTCCAGATGGATGAGAAACGATCCTTATGGATCTTTCCTTTATTGTACACAAGCAAATTTGATTCATCTCTCTTCTCAAGCGGGAATTTGGCTATACGCTCCGGGGGAAGGGTGTAGGCATACTCCGAAATATCCAGGCTGGCAAGGATGGATTCAATGGCTGATCTGTCGGTTGTATTTTGCATCTCTTATAATCCTGAGCAGGATATTGGCACAAAAATAGTTAATTTTACAGGGGGAATTGAAAAAAAATTAAAGTCTCCAGTATGCAGTACGCAGTAAGCAGTAATGAGCGAAATCAAAAGCCATAAAACCCATGAAAATAGGAGACAGGGTCAGGTTCCTGAATGAAACAGGAGGCGGTATCATTACAGAATTCATGAATGAAGAGATGGTGAAGGTGTTAACGGAAGATGGTTTTGAATTCCCGGTAATGAAGAAAGAAGTCATTGTTGTGCATGCCAAGCCCGAGGATTTTGATGAAAGGGGAAGGAAAGAGCCTGAGCCTGAGGTGGGAGAAGTCAAAGCAGAAAATATTGAAGCAACCGAAAAAAAGAAACGAACCCGGTTTCGGTAATCGGTATCCGGCAACAATGGATAATACATGAGTATCGGTCTTCCGATTCCAAATGGATAGTGGTTGATTTACACCCTTACCGACCAACGAAATTCGAAACGGGATTCATTACCGAAAGACGATTTCCGTTCTTTTAGCTATCTTTGTATCAGAGCAGGCCGTTCTATCGCTCTTCCGCCCTGTCTGCCCTCAGGCAGGCATTTGGTGGAGGGGAGGAAAGTCCGGGCAACAAAGGGCGCCAGGCTTCCTAACGGGAAGATATCCGCGAGGGTATAGTAATGGAGCAGAAAATGACCGTCCCGCCTGTGGTGGGATAAGGGTGAAAAGGTGAGGTAAGAGCTCACCGGTGTTCCGGGTGACCGGGGCAGCCGTTCATCTCCTGGGTTGAAAGACCATGTATACCGGCAATTGAGGGTAGCCCGTCCGATGCCGGGGGGTAGGTCGATTGATCACGCAGGCAACTGCGTGACCAGATAAATGATAGAAATCCTGATGACCGTCTGTTTCAGACAATGCATCAGGATACAGAACCCGGCTTACAGGCCTGCTCTTTTCTTATCAAATGACCGTTTACTAATCCCAGATTATTCCTTTGATTCTTTCAGGTATTGCTCTCGTGTAAGGACCTCTATTGGTTCGGATCCGGCTTTTTCCAGTTTTGCATTTACCTTTGCCAGGCCATCCTTAAGGACCTCCTCTATTTCATTGTCCATCCGCTCAACTTCACCAGTATAAAAGTCAAGACCATCAATTACCGTCTGAGATGGCTTTCCCTGATACAGTATGGAAGAGGCATAGAGCATAGTAATCTTTTCACGCAATAATTCCTCTCCGGTAATTCCACCCATTTTGGTTGCAACCATCTGCTTATGAATTCCCTCCAGCTCATCGGCAAGGTCATTCAGGTCCTGCTTGATTGACTTATTAAGTTGATCACTGGCTCCCAGACCTCTAGCCTTCTCCATAACAAATGTTGCTTTCCGGTCTACAAAAGCAAGCTCTTCAAGCAGGTTATATCCTTTATTTACCATTTCCTGGTTCAATTGACGGTCAGCCAATGAATGGGGTGAATCTTCATCATAGGTAAGCACAATCTTTCCCTCATACGACTCATCACCCTTTACAAGTTTCACACGGTATTCACCAGGGTTATAGTAGGGTCCGAAAAGAGCGAATTGGGCTAATGAAGGAGATGACGGTACATTGGGTGGCTTTTTCATTACTGACCATGGAACACGGTTGATCCCTTTCCGTTTACCCGCAGGGACTGTGTTCAGCAAGATCCCTTCCGAATCATATACCTCAAGGTACATATCCCCGAATACATGCCGTCTCTTCAGGTAGTATGTAATGGTTGCTGATGCCGGCATTGCAACATCCGGGGGATTATTCCCGCTAAATTCATCATCTCCGGGGAAAGCCTGCCCTATCTGGATAGGCTTGATGACGAATGGTTGAGATTCCAGAAAGGCAACATCTTCCTGCAACAATCCTTCCGTGACCATCCTTAGGGGAGTAATGTCATCAACGATGAATACTCCCCTGCCATGTGTTGCCAGTACAAGATCATGTTCACGTGGATGGATTACCATATCCCTGATCGATACGTTGGGTATATTCCCCTTCATTTGAACCCATTGTTCTCCGTCATCGAATGTCACAAACAATCCAAACTCAGTACCCAGGAAGACCAGGTTGGGATTTACCAGGTCCTGATGGACCGTATGGCAATATCCTTTCACGTTCTCATCAATCAGCGATTTCCAGGTTTTGCCAAAATCGGTAGTCTTATAAAGGTAGGGTGTCATATCCCCGGTTCGGTGTCCGTCAAAGGTAACGAACGCTGTTCCCTCAGTAAACGTGCTGGCATAAACGAATGAACACCAGGTAAATTCCGGTAAGCCGGGAACGTTGGGTGTTACATTGGACCATGATTTCCCTTCATCGCGTGTAACCTGAAGATTACCATCATCAGTACCTGCCCAGATAACCGACGGATTTTTTGGTGATTCCTCAATAGCAAAGATGGTACAATGGTTCTCAGCAGTTGAATTATCGAGTGTAAGTCCTCCCGTTTCAAATTGTTTCTGCTTCTCAGGGTCGTTGGTTGTAATATCCGGTGATATCCTTTTCCATGTATCTCCTTTGTCCTTTGACTGAAAAAGATACTGCCCACCCACATACATAACATCACGGGTCGGGCTGAAAGCAACAGCAGCATTCCAGTTGAACCTAAGCTCATCCGTTGTTTCATCCGGGGCAGGAGCAATGAATTTTATTTCACCTGTATTTTTATGGTACCGTCCAAACATTCCTCCCTGGGCCTGCCAGTAGACAATATCTTTATCATAGAGATCGGGAAACATATAAAATCCATCACCCATACCCATTGAAACCCAATCAGCATTCGATATTCCACCTGCTTTTTCTGAGGGTCCTGTCCAGGAACCGTTGTCCTGCAATCCTCCATATACATGGTACGGTTTTTCGAGGTCAACGCTCACGTGATAAAACTGTGAAACAGGAAGGTTTCTGATTATACTCCATGAACTGCCCTTATCCCGTGATACATAAACTCCACCATCGGTTCCGACATAGAGCAGGTTATTGTCTTTCTTGCCAACCCAGAATGCATGCAGGTCCGAATGTACATTTCCCCCGGCGATGTATGCAATCCGAAAGTTCTTTCCCCCGTTTTCGCTTACATTCAGATCGAAACTGGGTTTATAGACCCGGTTTGTATCAACAGGATCAGCGACGATTAAAGAAAAATAGAATGGGCGTTCCTGGACAGGAATGGTCGTATTCATTTTTTCCCACGACTCCCCGCTGTCAAGCGACCGGTAAAGGGCAGACTCTTTTGATTCCACCAGTGCATAGACCAGATTGTGGGTAACGGGTGAAACGGTCACGGCAATCCGTCCCAATTCACCTTCCGGTAGCCCGTTGGTCAGGCGGTTCCATGTCTCCCCTCCATCCGTTGTTTTGTATAATCCCGACCCCGGTCCGCCGGAGCGAAAGGTCCAGGGTTGTCTCCTGAAATCCCACATCCCGGCAAAGAGTATATCCGGGTTTTCAGGATCAACTGCTATATCTGCACAACCGGTATTTTCATCGATATAAAGCAATTTCACCCAGGTTTTTCCTCCATCCGATGTCTTATATACTCCACGTTCTTCATTGCTGTTCCAAAGGTGTCCTAATGCAGCAACCCACAGTATATCGGAATTTTCCGGATGAATTACAATGCGTGCGATCCGTTCCGTTTTTTCAAGCCCCACCTTTTTCCAGTTATCGCCTCCATCGATAGTTCTGTAGATTCCATCGCCCATGGAGACACTATTCCTGGTCCATGGTTCACCTGTACCTACCCATACCGTATCCGGATGCTGCTGGTCAATAGTGATCGCACCAATGCACTGATTGTGCTTATCGAATACCGGCTTGAATTTAGTGCCGCCATTGGAACTTTTCCATACACCACCGCCGGCAGATCCAACATAAATGATCCTTGGATCTTCCACTACCGCATCCAGGGCGGATATTCTGCCACTCATGGTTGCCGGACCAATATGCCTGGCTTCAATGGCTTCAATGGTAGAAGAGGTTAGTGATATTTTTTGCTGGGCAATAAGCATCCCGGCTGAATGACTCAGAAAAATCAATAGCAGAGCCATCCGGGAAAAACGACGGATAGAGCATTTCATTTTTTATGTATTTTTAGTAATTCGGTTCGGTGTAATCAAATAAACAATGTTCCTATTCCTGTTTGCTTTATTTCACAGGACGGACAAAGAGGCTGTCGGGCATCTCCTGGTCGATCTCAACTGTATCTATTACAATCTCCATCATTATCTGGCCCTGGTAAGCACTTGAAACGTTGAATGGCATGGCCATTCCTTCAACCATTTTGTAATTTCCGGGAAATTGTTCAAAGGTCTGCTCAACACCCTGTATGGTGCTGGTTGTTTCGATTTTAAGGATGACATAGGATTCAGCATCAAAATAATATACAACTTTGTCCCCGTCTTTCTTCGTAAGTTTTACCTTGTAGGTTGGTGTTCCTTCCATCTCTTCCTCACCGATTAATTCCAGCTGGTGTCCTTTTGCAGCGTAATCGTACAGATCGCCATCCATATCACCCATCGATTTCATCTCTTTTACCTGATCCGGTCCCAGATCCTGTGGATCAAGTGATCCCATCATGGGGTTAATTTGCCATCCGTTTTCGCCATCAAAGCTGGTGATGATTTTCTGTCCCTGAACGGAAGCTTCCATTCGCACCTTACCCGGTCTCTTCATCTGTAACATGATGGGCAATTCCATCCCCTGCTGGAGGATTTTACCTTTCATTGTCATCGTATTGACTTTTAGTACCTTATCCTGACCAATGGCCTCAAAGTGGTTGGAAAGGATCTCATCCAGGTCCTGTGCAACCAGCGAACCTGCAAAAGATGCCAAGAGTAAGCCGGTCAGTAAAGCAAAGCATTTTTTCATAGCAATTGTTTTAGAGATTAGTTAAAGAAAGATTGAATGTATAAAAATATTAATTACCGCAAAGAGCCGTGCGCAAACGTACCATTTTTTCCAGCAATGCCTGCAGCTCATGCAACGGCAGCATGTTTGCACCATCCGATTTTGCCGAAGCAGGATCGGGGTGTGTTTCGATGAATATACCGTCCACACCAACGGCAATTCCTGCCAGCCCCATGGTTTCAATGTGCTCGGGTCTTCCGCCTGACACTCCGCTATTCTGATTCGGTTGCTGCAATGAGTGCGTAACATCGAGGACAACCGGAAATCCGGTTTTCTGCATCTCCACAATATTCCTGAAGTCAACGATCAGATCCTGGTAACCAAACATGGTTCCCCGTTCAGTCAGCATGACCCGGTCATTTCCCGAATCAGTTACTTTTTCAGCAGCGAACTGCATGGCGGAAGCTGCAAGGAACTGGCCTTTCTTGATGTTTATTACCTTTCCGGTTTTTGCTGCAGCAACCAATAGTTCGGTCTGCCTGCAAAGGAAAGCAGGGATCTGGAGAATATCGACAAACTCTGCAGCCATCGCCGCTTCATCAACCGAATGGATATCGGTAAGTACGGGCAGCTCCAATTCACTTCTGACACGGCCCAGGATCTTCAATGCCTTTTCATCACCGATACCGGAAAACGAATCAATCCTTGATCGGTTGGCTTTCTTATACGAGGATTTGAAAATATAGGGCACCTTAAGCCGGTCAGCAATTTCCAAAGCCCGCTCGGCAACAGAAAAAACAAGTTTCTCACTCTCAATAACACAGGGTCCGGCAATGAGGAAGAAATTGCCGGTTTCTGTATGTTTAATTTGTGGTATGCCTTCAATCACACTCATTGCGAATTCAAATGTAGACAAATATTGTTAAATGTTAATTGTTAAATGTTTGTTTCATCAAACGTTGTACTTTGAACTCTGTACATTGAACTATCAGTAACCATATTTTTCTCCCCACAATTTCCTCAAATGTTGTCGTATCTCTTCCTCCCTGGGATTTTTTTGGGGGTCATAGAATTTATTATCTGAAATCTTCTCAGGCAGATAATCTTCCGTCACAAAATTATCCTTATAATTGTGGGCATATTTGTAATCCTTACCGTACCCCAGTTCCTTCATCAGCTTCGTAGGTGCATTTCTCAAATTCAGGGGCACAGGAAGGTCTCCCTCTTTCTGCACTGCTGACTGGGCCTCACTGATAGCCTGGTAAGCAGCATTACTTTTCGGAGAGGTAGCAAGGTAAATGGCGGCTTCGGAGAGAATAATTCTCGATTCCGGCCATCCGATCACGTTCACTGCTTCAAAACAGCTTTGAGCCAGGAGTAATGCATTCGGATTGGCAAGACCGATATCTTCTGCAGCAAGAATAACCATCCTGCGTGCAATGAACTTGACATCCTCTCCGCCTTCAACCATTCTGGCAAGCCAGTAAACAGCAGCATTTGGATCACTGCCCCTGATCGATTTTATGAATGCTGAAATAATATCGTAATGCTGCTCTCCATTCTTGTCATACAATGCAATATTTTCCTGTACCCGTGCCTGAACCTTTTCATTGGTCACGATGATGGACCCGACATTCTTTCCCTCTTTTTCATTCTGGCTTGCAGAATCAGTATTGATAACCAGTTCCAGAACATTGTACAATTTTCTTGCATCACCACCGGAGAATCTCAGAATGGCTTCCTTCTCCTCGATAACAACACTGAATTTTTTCAGGTAGGGGTCCTGGTTAAGAGCCCGATCGATTAATTGCAGGAGATCATTCTTTTCCAGTGGTTTCAGCACATAGATCTGACAACGGGAGAGGAGGGGAGAGATCACTTCAAAGGACGGATTTTCTGTGGTGGCTCCAATCAGGGTAAGGACTCCCTGTTCAACCGATCCGAGCAGTGAATCCTGCTGTGATTTGTTGAAACGATGAATCTCATCAATGAACAGGATGGGGTTCGGTTTATCGAAAAACTGCTGGCTTTTCGCTTTTCCTATGGTTTCCCTGACTTCCTTAACTCCGGAATGGACTGCGCTCAACTGGTAAAACGCCCGGTTCTGCTGGTTGGCAATGATCCTCGCCAGGGTGGTTTTACCCACACCGGGTGGACCCCACATGATGAACGAAGGGATATTACCCGATTCAATAAAATTCCGCAACAGTGAATTTTTCCCCACCAGGTGTTCCTGCCCGACAAATTCATCAAGCGATTTCGGACGCATCCGGTCTGCCAGGGGTTGGTTCGGTGACATCAGTTAACAGTATTGATCCAGTTACCTGCAAATATAATGGATAATCCGCAAAACAGTATCCTTCATGGTTTGTAACCTTTTTGGAATGGAATATTTATAACAAAATGAATCATTTCGAGTATAATGGTATGTTCAAAACAGAGATCATATCGTTTCAGAAAGCAACCAAATCGGGATAAATTCCGTCTTTTAAATAATCAAAACAGAATTATATTAAAGAATCACTCTTAATACAAAAATCATGAAACAGATGAAAAAGGCAATACTGGTATTTTTTCTATGTGGCACATTTACAATGTCTTATGGACAATTAGAAGAGATTGGTAAAGTCATGGCAGGAGGAAAAGCTGATGCATCCATGTTATTGACCGAGTACATTAAACCCTACGCGAATTCACTGGGTGCAAATCTTAACGGGGGCTGGTATAACACCGCAAAACCGCATAGTCTTGGCGGATTCGACATTACCATCAGTGCTAGCATGGCTTTTGTTCCGAGTGGACACCGTTCGTTTGATGCAAGTGAGCTGGAATACGCACCGACCAGCGAGTACGTCACAACGTCGGTTACAGGAACTTCTTCTTCAACAGTGGCAGGAAAAAAAGAAACGGGACAAACCATTACCTATACCTATGATGACGGGGTACTTCCCGTTACAGAACTTGTTTCCTATGAAATGCCCAAAGGTACGGGTTCTTCATATTTCCTGTCACCCATGATCCAGGCCAGTGTCGGACTGGTGAAAGAGACCGAAATTATCGGTCGTTACATGCCACAGACCAAGCTCGGCCTTTCCGGAAAAACAAAAGCGGGTATGTGGGGAGTGGGAATCAAGCACAGCCTGAGCCAGTGGATCCCGGGACTGAAGCGGATACCTTTCTTCAACATGTCCCTGATGGGTGGATATACCCGGTTATCCCTGAATTCGGGATTGAATTTTACTCCTGAAACAGTGGAATGGGTCAGATCAGCTTCCCTCACAAAGGAATTCGATAATCAGGAACTGAACATGATGGTAGAGGGCTATACGGTAAACCTGCTTTTGTCTGCTGATCTGCCCGTCATTACCATCTATGGTGGAGCTGGGATAAGCGGTGCAACAACTACCCTTATGCTGGAAGGGGACTATCCGTTTCCGGATTTCACTGCAGACTTTGAGGTGACCGATAACAGCGTCCTTAAAGATCCCATTGATATCAAAATCAAGAGCAAAGGAGGCAATGCAACAAAACCGAGGCTGAACGCAGGTCTTCGGCTCAAATTCACCGTCATAACCATTCATGCCGACTATACCTATGCAGACTATTCACTGATCACTGCAGGACTGGGTGTATCATTGAGATAATTGAAACAATGACGCTCAGCGGTTTACGGTTACGAAACCCGGGTCGTGATTCGTAAATCGTTGATCGTCTTTCAGCTTTAAAAACGTAACCGGTAACCGACTTACGATACGGGCATCGTAACCGAATACCGTAACCGAATAGTGCAGACGGTTGTTCATTTTTTGGTTTCAAAGGCGTCACAGCCGAAGTCATACCTGGGTTACAACGTTCAACATTTCTGTACTCCGCAATCAGGCATTCCTAAAACTAATATAGGTCGACCCTGTCTGCGGCAGGCAGGTCTCCTGAGTCGACTAACTGGCGACCTGGAAAGTCGCCCTACACTGATCAAGGGTAATCCGAACAAAATAGATGCAGGTCTAATCTTTCCATGGGATCTATAGTAGCGTAAAAAGCAATTCCACCGGGTTAACAACCATAAACAAATAACTTTAATTTTCCTATTTTTGCGGCAGAAATGAATATCAGAGGATGGATATGGTAAAAAAGCAGGCTGAACCAGACAGGGAGATCACCAACCGGTATAAAAGCCTGATCAGGATCATTAAACCGGTGGTTGAGAAGGATGATCTGAAACAAATCAGAAAGGCCCTTAATCTTGCTGTGGAACTCTGTCATGAAAAGAAAACAATAACCGGAGAATCACATGTCTTGCATGCCATTTCGGTCGCCCGGATCGTTGTTGAGGAGATCGGACTTGGAGCTCCATCCGTCATTTGTGCTCTCCTGTATGATCTTACGGATGAACCCTGTTTCCCGGAAGAGACAATCAAAGAACAGTTTGGAGAACAGGTGTGGCAGATCCTTAGCGGATTATCCAAAATTTCCGGTATTGATACAAAAAAAACACACCTGCAAGCGGAAAATTTCCGGAAATTGCTGCTTAACCTGGCAACGGATGTCCGCGTTATTCTTATTAAACTGGCTGACCGGCTTGAATACATGAGGAACCTGAAGAGTGTAAAGAAGGAGACACAACTTCAGGTGGCTTCAGAGACCTATTTCCTGTATGCCCCGCTTTCACACCGCCTGGGTCTGTACAATATCAAATCAGAGATGGAAGACCTTTCCATGAAATATACAGATCCTAAAAAATACCGGTTCATCTCACGAAAGCTGAAAGAGACCACTTCTTCCCGTAATCGGTTTATTAAAGAATTTTCTGAACCACTGAAAAAAATCCTGTCAAATGCAGGTTATGCATTCGAAATTAAGGGGCGACTCAAATCGATCCACTCCATCTGGCTTAAGATGAAAAACCAGAACCTCGAATTCGAAGAGGTGTTTGATCTTTTTGCTATCCGTATAATCCTTAAAAGTTCAACGGAACGGGAAAAAGCCGATTGCTGGCAGGTCTATTCCTATGTTACTGACCTTTATCAACCCAATCCGCAACGACTGCGGGACTGGATTTCGGTTCCCAAAACGAATGGATATGAATCACTCCATACCACGGTGGTGGGACCCGGAGGAAGATGGGTCGAAGTCCAGATACGAACGGAGAGAATGAATGAAATTGCTGAAAAGGGATATGCAGCACACTGGAAATACAAGGGTCTGAAAACAGAAAATGTGATTGAAGATTGGTTGATGAGAATGCGGGATGTTCTTGAAAGCCAGGAATATGAATCAACGGATTTTATCGATCAGGTTAAGCTTAACCTCTATAAGGATGAGGTGTTTGTTTTTACACCGAAAGGAGATTTGAAACAGCTTCCGGCAGGTTCAACACTGCTTGATTTTGCATTCGAAATTCATACCGAGATCGGCTCCACCTGTGTCGGTGGTAAAGTGAACAATAAAAATGTCTCTATCCGACACCAGTTACAAAACGGTGACCAGATCGCAATACTAACCTCCAAAAACCAGAAACCCAAATCTGACTGGCTGAACTTTGTGGTCACTTCAAAGGCTAAGACAAAAATCAAACAGGCACTGAATGAAGAGAAGTATAAGCTTGCAGAAACAGGAAAAGAAATTGTCAAAAGAAGATTAAGAAACTGGAAAGTCCCGTTTAATGATGAAAACGTTAAACGATTATTACACCAGTATAAACTCAAAACATCCCAGGATCTTTATTACCTGATCTCTATAGAAAAAATTGATCTTGGAGAGATGAAAAATTTTCTTCTGAGGAATGAAGAAAAGGAGACAGCCAAACCGGTTCCAAAAAGCGATGATCTCCTGGCCAGTGAATCCTTAGAGCGCGATGTAAGGTATGAGGAATACCTGGTTATTGATAATAAAATCAAGAACCTGGATTACAAACTGTCAAAATGCTGTAACCCGATACTTGGAGATGAAATATTTGCCTTTGTAACTATCAGTGATGGAATTAAAATTCATCGAACAGACTGTCCGAACGCACACCAGTTACTGACCAAATATCCATACCGTGTGCTGAATGCCAGATGGACCGATTCTGACGGAAGGTCTTCCTTTCATACCGTAATTAGAATTTCAGGAATTGACGAAATTGGAATCGTAAACCGCATTTCCGATGTGGTCTCAGATAACCGCAAAGTCACCATGAGATCCATATCCGTTGAATCAAAAGATGGTATGTTTGAAGGTGTTTTAAAAGTTTTTGTGTCAGACACTAAACACCTGGAAGCCCTCTTGAGAAAATTCCTGAGAATAAAAGGAGTGTTGAAAGCAGTCCGTTTTGATGAACCGGCAATGGAATGATTGCCTCTTTCATATGCTGATGCTTTTATGGGAAAAACTATTTGCAGAATATCATTTTCTTCTATACCTTTAGATGTTGAAATTGAACGTTTACGGTAATGGTTCGTGTTAAAAAAATGAGTGGGTATATCGTAATCTCCCTTTTCCTGCTTACCGGATTAAATGGAGCAGCACAGCATATGTTGCATCATCCGGATGCTTATTATGCCCCTGTACCTGGCTCTGAAAAATATTTCCATGACCTTCAACAGGAGAAAAATACAGAGCAGATTACCGGATCAAGAATTCACTACAGGCTGGATATCGGTACGGCATTCAGCAGTTTTGGAAGCGGATCAATGATGAGCTCATACCTGTCGCCTTCCATACGGTATAAAATTTCGCCGAAACTGAATCTCCATATCGGGGGAACAGTTTTGTACAACTACCCTGTCGGAGGTTCAACCGCCGGTGAATCTATGATGACCACCGGAAACGATCCATCCTATCAATTCTACCTGTATGGAACATACCAGGTCACAGATCGACTAGTAGTAGACGGTTCATTTGTCAAAGGAAAAATAAACCATTACAGCGTTGGATTATATCCTTACCAGATGAACAACAATTATGAGAGTTACTCACTTGGATTCAACTACAGGATTGCCAATTCATTTCATGTTGGAGCTCAGATCAATGTCTCTAATGGAATGAATCCTTACTTCTATTCCGATCCGTTCCGCCCCGGAAGATTTAATACCTATGATCCATTCTATAGGGAATGGTAATCTATCAACATTCAACTTTCGCCAAAGGCGTGCCTGCGGCACAACGCTCAACATCCCCCAAAGCCAAGCTTTTAGCAGTTAATTGTTATTGGTTAAATGTTAATTGTCTTAAATAATTTTTTTACTTTTAATTTTTAACATTTAACTTTTAACTTATAATTCCCTCCTTTCCTTGTGAAACTGATTTTTTTAGCCCTTGCGCCGGTATTCATCATTGCCTTTTATATCTATTTCAGGGATAAGTATGAGAAAGAGCCCTTTAGTCTCCTGTTCAGATCCCTGCTGATCGGGATTGGTATTACGTTGCCCATTATCCTTGTTGAAAATTTTTTTGAACATTTCAATTATTCTCTGCATGGTTTGGTTTATGCAGGGTACAGGGCATTTATTACGGCAGGCCTTACAGAAGAATTGTTCAAGTACCTGGCATTTCTGCTGATCATCTGGAAAAGCCGTCATTTCAATGAAAAGTTTGACGGAATCGTATATGCCGTTTTCATATCCCTGGGTTTTGCGGCTGTGGAAAACATCTTTTATGTGCTGGAGCACGGTTATAAAATTGGGTTGGTGAGGGCAGTCACTGCTGTCCCTGCTCACGCCCTGTTTGGTATTGTCATGGGGTACCGGTTTGGTCTGGCAAGATTTTACCCGGAAGAGAGGAGGAAACAGTTGTTTCTGGCTTTTTTCCTTCCCTTTGTATTGCATGGATTTTATGATTTTTTCCTGATGGCCGAAAAACCGGTTTTCCTGGTGCTTTTCGTGCCCTTTATCATTTACCTCTGGATCCATGGTTTTCGCAGGATGAAAAACCTCTCCGACCGGTCTGTTTTTAAACCGGTTGAGGAGGAGAGGAGTGATCTGACGGGGGATTGACAACATTCAACGTACAACATCCAACATTCAACGTACAACATCCAACGTCCAGCATACAACGTTCAACATCGACTTCCAAATCACTATTAACCTTTAACTTATAACTTTTAACTTGTATACCTCGGGTCGGGGATAACCGGCAGTTTAGCCATCTTTTCCACCTCCAGGCTGGGGAATCCAAACTCTTCAACCACTTTTCCCCGGATCAGGTAGCTTCCACTTCCCCTGAAGCTATATTTCTTCAGTGATTGTGGAAAATGGACGGTATCAAAAAATTCACCATCCGAATCGATAAAAGCAGCAAAATGCATCCACTCGTTCTTCACTGTTTTAATGTATTTAATCGTTACCAGATGTCCCACCATTCGCACGATCTTACCAACATTATCCAACAGCTCTTTTGCCTTACAATCTCCGCGAAATCGGGTTTTTAGCAGGTCGAAATAAGAGAGTGAGACCGGGAAACCGAGCAGTTCCACCTCGTCATACGCATCTTCAATCCGATCCTGGATAAGCGGAGGCAGCTGGTAATTTTTTCTTTCAACGCTGAAAAGGCTCAAAACATGGGCAGCTGGTTTGGTCTTTCCAAGCAGCAGGTGGGTTTCCCAGAGCAGTTGCTTTTTACTCTTTTCAGTAAACCGGAATGCATCAACCCGGATAAGAAGGATCATCTGTTCGATCCCGATGGGTACGCGTTGCAGGAAATCTTCAATTCCCCGGTATTCTCCGTTTTTCATACGTTCTTCAGGAATGATATGTCCGATCCTTGTTTCCAGGTTTTGAATGTGTACCAGACCGATATGGATATCCTGACCACAAATGGTTGTCAGGTAATGGCTACGGTTCACACACGGCAGTTCAATGTTGGCGCCACAACGTTTTGCTTCATTCACATAGACCCATGGGCGGTAAAACCCTCCGAAGTTATTGATAACAGCCACCATGAATTCCAGGGGAAAATGGGCTTTCAGGTAGAGGCTCTGGAAACTTTCAACCGCATAGGAAGCCGAATGGGCTTTTGAAAACGAATAACCGGCAAACGATTCGATCCAGCGCCAGACCTCCCTGGTAATGCTTTCAGAATGACCGCGCTCGCTACAGTTGCGAAAGAACTTATCGACAATTCGTTTGAATTCATCTTTTGAACGGTGCTTGCCGCTCATCGCCCGCCTGAGCACATCGGCATCTGACAGATCCAGTCCTGCGAAATGATGACAGACCTTCAGCACATCCTCCTGGTATACCATAACACCAAACGTTTCCGATAGCTGCTCTTCCATAACAGGATGGAGGTATTTGAAATCATTGGGGTGGTGAAAGCGATGGATATACTCCCTCATCATGCCGGAACGTGCAACACCCGGCCGGATCACCGAACTGGCAGCCACCAGTCCCCGGTAGTTATCACAATTCAGCTTTTTCAGCAAACCACGCATGGCAGGGCTTTCAATGTAAAAACAGCCATTGGTTTCACCATTTTTCAACTGATCGATCACTTTTTTATCCTGCTTGAACTCCTGTATTGCATGGATATCGACACGAACCCCGCGGTTTTTTCTGATGATCTCCACCCCCTCTTTAATATGGCCGATACCCCGCTGGCTCAGTATATCGAGCTTTTCAAAACCGATCTCTTCAGCAACATACATATCCCACTGGGTGGTGGGGTAGCCCTTCGGAGGCATATCCAGAGCAGTATAGCAGGTGATTGGTTTTTCGGAGATCAATATTCCGCCGGCATGGATGCTTCGAAGATTGGGAAAGTCTGCCAGGTATTGCCCGATAGTAAAAATCTTACTGGTAACTTCGTTCTGATTCATCGCTGATTCGGGGTTTTCGATCAGGGAATCAATTTCAGCCTTTGGCAACCCATAGACCTTACCCAGTTCACGGATGATCGACTTCCCCCTGAATGTCGACATTGTACCAAGCAGTGCCGTGTGTTTTCGTCCGTATCGTTTAAAAATATAATCGAGCACTTCATCCCGCTCTTTCCAGGAATAATCGATATCAAAATCCGGCGGGCTGGTGCGTTTGGGATTAATGAAACGTTCGAAATAGAGATCCAGCTCAATGGGATCTACATCGGTGATCTTGAGGCAGTAAGCAACAATGGAGTTGGCACCGCTTCCCCGTCCGACGTGATAAAATCCACGGTTCAGTGAATAGCGGATAATGTCCCATGTGATCAGGAAATAGGAGGAAAAACCCAGCCGGTCAATGATCTCCAGCTCGTATAACACCCTTCTTTTCGCTTCCGTATTATCCTTCCCATACCGGTATTCCAGTCCATCCAGTGCCAGCTTCTCCAATAGCATTTTATCGTCATAACGGTTCCCGGTGAAATTCATCCTGTTCTTGTAGCTTTTGAAATCAAAACTGAAGGAGCAGGTTGCCATCAGTTCTTCCGTATTTCGGATGATCATTGAGTACCGTTCAAATGCCTTTCGCAACTCATCCGGTGGAATGAGTGTTTCAAAAACACCGGTCTCTTCACCCGGTCTGATTTTGGTCAGCAGTGTATTATGGCTTATGGCACGGAGGTGCTGGTGCAGGACAAAGCCGGTGTTGTTGATGTAACTGACGGGTTGCTGGACAACCAGCTTTGCCAGGTTGTGACTTTGTTCCAGGGATAGAAGCTTACTGACCGACCGGGGACGGATCCCCAGGTATTCGTTTTCCTTCAGCTCCGTGAATGACCTGGAACCAAAGGGATAAATGACAATAACATGTTGAAAAGGAGGAGCTGAATGGGGGAGGGGCTCTCCCGATATGTTGTGAAAACTCAGGAATTCGTTCAATTCCATAAATCCTTCGCTATTTCGGGCAAGACCCACGTACAACAACCGGTCTTTCTCTCTGAATTCTATCCCGGCAATCGGCTGAATGCCTTCTTTCGTGCAACACTTAACAAAATCCAATACCCCGGTCGAGTTGTTGATGTCGGTCAGCGCCATGATCTTAATTCCGTGTTTTCCCGCTTCTTTAACCAGCGCCTCTACCGATAAGGTGCCGTATCGCAGGCTGTAGTATGAGTGGGTGTTTAAATACATGGTTTATGGTTTATGGTTTCTGGTTTATGGTTCCTGGTTTCTGGTTCCTGGTTTCTGGTTCCTGGTTCCTGTTAACTTATAACTATTAACATGCATCTGCCCTGATGCGGGTTTCAATCTCTTCCCGTGTCGGTATTCCTACCGCTCTTTTCACTGCTTTCCTGCCGTACCGTCTTCTTAGTTTATCCATTGCCAGGTATAACCGCACCATTTCCGGTGTGTCTTCAAACATATTCAATTGCTGGACTCCCCGGACCAGGTGACTGAAGCGCACACCAATCAGGCGGATCAGCATCCTGCGCTGATACAACCGGGCAAAAAGCTCTTTGGCTGTCTCAATCAGGATATGATCGAACGAAGTATAGGGAATGCGCTTCTGCAGTGTATGCGTATCGAAGTTGGAGTACCTTATTTTAACACTCACGCAGGAAGTCAGTTTCTCCCTCTGCCTTAACTCGAACGCGATTTTCTCCACCATGCTTACCAGCAACTGGTTCATCTTTGCTACATCAATGCTGTCCTTGTCAAAGGTTTTTTCCGTGCTGATCGACTGCTGTTCGGAGTAATGAATGACAGGAGTGGGATCAATGCCGTTTGCTTTCTTCCAGATCACGATCCCGTTTTTCCCAAGCACACGCTCCATCATTTCAACCGGTATCCTGCTCAGTGTGTCAATGGTTGCAACTCCCATCGAGCGCAGCAAATGGGATGTTTTGTCCCCGATCATGGGTATTTTTCCGATGGAGAGAGGTGACAGGAAAGCCTTTACCCGATCATCCGGCACTTCCAGTTCCCCATTGGGTTTGGCTTCACCGGTGGCGATCTTAGACACTGTTTTATTGACTGACAATCCAAGAGAATTGGGTAATCCCGTCTGCTTTATGATGGTCAGTCGCAATTCCCGGGACCATTTCAGGGAGCCAAAAAACCGGTCCATTCCTGTAATATCGATGTAATGCTCATCCACAGAGGCCTTTTCATAAACAGGAGCCTTTTCGGCAATGATCTCCGTGACCATGTTGGAATAGTTGCTATAAAGTTCCATATCACCCCGGATCACAAGGCCATCGGGACATAACCCCCTGGCCAGCTTCATGGGCATGGCAGAACGTACGCCAAACAGCCGCGCTTCATAACTGCAACAGGCAACAACCCCCCGGTCTGATGTGCCTCCAATAATGACCGGCTTCCCTTCAAGTGCGCTGTTCTTCAACCGTTCAACCGATACAAAGAATGTGTCCAGGTCAATGTGGATGATGCTCCTGTGTGTATTGGTCATCTTCTGTAAAAAAAAGTCCGAAAATTTTTGATAATCAAAAAAATAGAGTATATTTGATTAGTTTTTAATCATAAATATGATTATAATATAATCATTTTGATTAAATGATGCAACGGTTTTTATGGAAAATTTTAGTATATACATAAAACAAGCATACCATGTACTTCAGTTCAAACATCAAGTTTCTCAGAAAACGCAGGGGCAGAACCCAGGATGAGGTTGCCCATGCCCTCAACATGAAACGATCAACCCTGAGCGGTTACGAAAATGAAGTTGCCTACCCCAGTCTTTTTGTTTTGGAAGCCTTTTCAAGCTACTTCAACATTTCGATCGATACCCTGGTAAAAGTCAGCCTGAAAGAGCTATCCCAATTCCAGATCTCTCAACTTGAAAAAGGATTCGATGTCTATATCAAAGGCAGTAAATTACGGGTGCTTGCTACGACGGTGGATCAGGAAAACGAAGAAAACATTGAACTGGTTTCGGAAAAGGCAAAAGCAGGCTATAAGAATGGTTTTGCCGATCCCGAATTCATCAGGGAGCTACCGACTTTTCAACTACCTTTTCTCTCGAAAAGCAAAAAATACAGAACTTTTCAGCTAAAAGGCGATTCAATGCTGCCTATACCGAACGGTTCCTGGATAACCGGAGAGTATCTCCAGGATTGGAATAACCTGGTTTCCGGACAGGCATATGTGGTTTTTACCCTGGATGATGGAATTGTTTTCAAAATTGTTGAGAACCGGTTAAAGGAGGAGCAGAAACTGGTCCTCTACTCACTGAATCCGGTCTATGAACCCTACGATGTACCCATTACAGAGATCAAGGAGGTTTGGAAGTTCATTAATTTCATAAGCGCAGAATTACCGGATCCGGTACTGCCCGAGGATCATCTCCTTTCCATGGTAGCAAAACTGAAAAAAGATGTAGATCGGCTGAGTTCGCAAATGAGCTGACAAGGGATTACGAAAATCGTTGGATCTGGATCAATATTCTTTTTTATCCCGCTAAATTTGTCTATTTTCAATGCGTCTTGTCAGGTCCTATTCCTCCACATCCGGCTGGTAAATGCTCACTCTGACAGGGATAAATAATTTAACTCCTACCAAATCTTTCGCATAGCATGGAGCCAATAAACATTCTCTATCTGGAAGACAATCCCCTGGATGTCAAAATGCTCGAAAGCAAGCTTGCGGGTGATGGGGTGGAATTCCGCATTCACAGCAGCTCGAACGAAAAGCAGTTTAAGCAAAAGCTTCAGGAGGAGCATTATGATATCATTATTTCCGACTATTATCTTCCACCCTATGATGGGTTCAAAGCACTCGATTATGTTCAGGAGAGATGCCCGCTAACTCCCTTTATTCTAATTTCAGGTGTTGCCGGAGAAGAACTTGCCGTAGAAGCCATCAAACGCGGGGCATCGGATTACATCCTGAAAGAAAATTTATACCGGCTCCCCTCCGCTATTCATAAAGCCATCCTGTTGTTTAAGGAAAAAGAACTTAAGCAAAAAGCCGAAGACCTCAGGACAAAATATGATTTCATCATCAACACTTCACGGTCTCTCATGTCATTGATTGACAGAAATTATACGTATGAAGCAATTAATAATGCATTTGCTGCAGCGCACAACCTGATTAAAGAAGAGATCATCGGGAAATCCCTTTCGGAAATATGGGGGAACCAGAGTTTTAAAAAAAGCATCAAACCAAATCTTGATAAGGCATTTGCTGACAACGAGGTCCGTTACCAGGCATGGTTTGAAACGCCCAGGCATGGCAGGCGATTCTTTGAAGTTACCTTTTATCCCTACAAGGACGTGAAAGGCAGGATTTCCCATACAGTCGTCGATACGTTTGATATTACAGACCGGAATGTTACAGAGGAAGAGATAAGACAGCACGCATCAGATCTTGCGCTGATCAATGACCTGAATGAAGCGGTGAACCGCGGCGAAACACAGGAAAGCATCCTCAATATCCTGTGGAATCGCACCGAACAGATGTTTGACAGTATTGGTGCCGGAATTTACCTCCTTTCAGAAGATCAGAATGAATTGGTTCTTCAAATTAACCGCAACGCGAAAAAAAGCATCCGCAGGATTGAAAAACTGGTGGGACATACGATCCCGTTAATCACGATTCCATCCTCTGGTAAAAGCAGTTATTGGAATACCTTAAAAACCTGTAAACCTTATTATACCGAGGATAAAAATGATATAGCGAAATTAATGGAGGAACACAACTTTCCCTTCAAGTATGAGACATTGATCCCGAATGCAATACGGCTTCTCAATCTCTCTTCTATGCTTAATATACCTCTATTCTCAGGCGATAAACCCCTGGGTATCTTTTCCACTGCCAGAAAAGGGACATTCAGCAAGCAGGAAATTGACCGCCTGATTGCCTTCTCAACCCAGGTCACTTCCATCCTGGAAAGAATATCGATTGAAGAAAAAAACAGACAACATGCAGAGGACCAGGGACTCATAAATGAAATAAACAGGGCTGCCAACGAAGGGAAAGACCTTATTCATATTCTGGCGATCCTCTCTGAATCCACAAGAAGGATGTTTTCCGGCTATGGTGCCACCATCTATCTCGTTTCAGATGATCAGAAATATCTCCTGCCAACCCGATTTTCACTCCCTGAAGGAGTAATTACTACCATTGAGAAATTGCTCGGATTCAAGATCACTGATGTGAAAGCTAAATTGAATCCTGAAAGCAGATTCAAAGCAGATATTTTATCTGGAAAGCCTGTACTCTATGATTCCAAAACAGAGATGAAGGAATTGATAAAGGAGTTTGCAGAAACAAAGATGCAGTTAAAACTGGTAAATCAGGTTTTCAAAATATTGAATTTGAAACATTTGTTAAACATTCCCCTGATATCAGAAGAGGTACCTGTAGGGATATTGAATATCTCGAAAACAGAGCCGTTTTCCCAAAATGATATCAGGCGGTTAGAATATATCGGACCACAGATAACATCTGTCATATTGAGGAAAAAAGCCGAAGTAGATTTTATCGAAAGTGAACATAAGTTTAAAGCGCTTTTTGAATCGGCAAATGATGCCATCTTCCTGATGGATGATAATCACTTCATCGACTGTAATAATCCCACCCTTGATATGTTCGGCTGTTCCAGAGAGGAGATCGTTGGCAAAACACCGGTCATGTTTTCCCCTGAATTCCAGTTGGATGGAAGGCCTTCAGCGGAGTCTGCACAGGAAAAAATCAGGAAAGCAAGCATGGGTGAAAATATGCGTTTCGAATGGATCCACAAGAAACTAAACGGAACAACCTTCCTCGCCGAAGTCAGTCTGAACCAGCTTGAGCTCAAAGGGGTAAAATACCTCCAGGCCATCGTGCGTGATATCAGCAAACGAAAAAAAGCAGAAGAGGAAATCATTCAGAAAGAGAAAAGTCTGAGAGAAGCACAACGCATTGCATCCGTTGGGAGCTGGGAATGGAATATGAAAAGGAATGAGATCAACTGGTCGGATCAAACCTACCAAATTTTGGGATTGGAACCTGGACTTACCGAGCCAAACCTTGAGGCTTTTCTGAACTTAGTACATACTGATGACCGGGAAATGGTTCAAAAAACCATTCGATCTTCTATTGACAAGAAACAACCCGTTGATTTTTTTCATCGGATTACTAAACCCGACGGAGAAGAACGAAGCGTGCATTCAAGGGTAGAAATGGTCTGTGATCCTCAGAATAACCCAGTCAAGTTCATCGGGACTATTCATGATATCACCGACCTTAGCAGAGCAGAGAAAGCGCTGCAGGAAAGCGAAGAGAAATTCAGGGCAATATTTGAAAAAGGACTGTTTGCAGTTGTATTGTCAACCATCGATGGAAAATTAATTCAGACAAATCAGGCAGCACAGGAACTGTTTGGCTATACAGCTGAGGAACTGTTCGACAAGCATTTTACACACCTCACCCATCCGGATGACCAGGCTGAAAGTAAATCATACTATAACCGGTTAATTCAGGGAAAAATACAGCACTTCGTACTTGAAAAAAACTACATAAAGAAAAACGGGGATGTAATTTGCTGTCATATCGGTGTCTCTCCCATTAGAAATGATGAGGGGGAAATTATCAACACCATTGGAATGATTACCGACATCACGGAACAAAAGCGGGCCGAGCAACAGATAAAACAGCGAACAGAGGAGCTATCCCTGATCAATACGATGAATGCAATGGTGAATATTGGGAAGAATGTTAATCAGATCTTTCAATATTTTGCCAACGCGATATTGCGTCTTTACGCCTGCCACATTACCGGATTTGCTATGCTGACGGAAGATGGAAAATCACTTTCATTAGAGCATCTATCCATGTCGTCTGATGTGCTTAAAATCCTTGAAAAAAGGGTTCATAAAGGGATACGAAAACACTTTGTCAAACCACCCTCAAATGGACTGTTAATGCAGTGTATCCGTGGCAAAAAACCCCAGCTTCTGGGAACAAAGGAGGAGATACATGCATTCATCACTGAATTTGCAACCAAAGCATCCACGCTGAGAATCATTCCTGATATTGTTAAGTTACTTAATATGAAGTTTGTGTGTAATTTCCCACTCTATTCAGGTAATGAACGGTTGGGAATGATTATAACCATAAGTGCTGAGAATTACAAGGATCATGACATCGAAAGGATGAGCAATCTGATTGAACAGATGGTAAGCATTATTATCAGGAAGAAGGTGGAGGAGGAGAGGACAAAACTCAGCACGGTAGTGGAACAAATGGCGGAAACCGTTATCATTACAGATACAGAAGGGAACCTGTTATATGCCAATCCTGCATTTGAAAAAATATCTGGCTATTCACGGGAAGAGGTATTGAATCAGAAGTTGAATATTTTAAAAAGTGGAGAACATCGGAATGAGTTCTATGAAAAGTTATGGAACACCATTGAACAGGGAAAAGTATGGAAAGGAAAAATGCTGAACAAACGAAAGAACGGGACCCTGTATGAAGAGAGAGCAACCATCTCCCCAATTACCAGTGAAGAGGGGAAAATAGTCTATTATGTTGCTGTAAAGCAGGATATAACAAGGGAGTCACAGCTGGAAAACCAGCTTATTCAATCACAAAAACTGGAAACCGTTGGAACGCTTGCCAGGGGCATTGCACATGATTTTAATAACATATTGGGGACAATCCTTGGCTACAATGATATGGCCATGGAAGAGACGTCTTCAAGCGAAAAAATCCACAGTTACCTGACAAGAATGAGAAGGGCTTCGATGCGTGCAAAAGACCTGGTAAACCAGATTCTTACCTTCAGCCGGGATTTTAAACCCGAGCCCAAATCCGTTAAGATTCATAACCTGATCAGGGATTCCCTTACCCTGTTCAATCCCACGGCAAGCGAAAACATCAAAATCGAAACGAATATCGATAAAGACTTCCCATCAATACATGCGGATCCTTCACAGATTCAACAGGTTATCCTGAATCTACTGACCAATGCAAACCAGTCAATGCAGGATAAAGGGGGCATACTAACCATTACTGCTGATACTTTTCATGTTGATAAACTCCTGGCTGAAAAAACCCCGGATCTCACTGAAGGAGAGTATGTCCGGGTATCCGTTTCGGATACGGGAGCAGGGATGGATGCAGAGACACTGACTAAAATATTCGAGCCCTTCTTCAGTACCAAACCGGTGGGAATAGGTACAGGTCTCGGACTCTCTGTGGTTCATGGAATAATTAAGAACCATAATGGTGTGATCACGGTTCAATCCAAAAAAAATAAGGGAACAACATTTACGGTATACCTGCCTGTTTAACAGGCAAAACAATTCGTTCATACCAATCGGAAATGATGCGCTATTTTATGATAAAACGGATACTATACAATCAAAAACAATGCATGATATGGCAAAAATATTGATCATTGACGATGATAACCAGTTCAGGGAGATGCTTCACGAGATGGTGAAAAGAGAAGGTTATATCGTGTTTAGTGCCCTTGATGGTGCAGAAGGAATGAAAATTTTCAAACAGGAAAAGCCAGACCTTGTCATTACCGATATTATCATGCCGGAAAAAGAGGGACTCGAAACGATTCTTGAATTGAAAAAAAATGTACCGGAGGTGAAAATAATCGCCATATCGGGTGGCGGACGTTCTCATCCCGGTGACTACCTCCTGACAGCGAAATATTTTGGGGCAGACAAGACACTGGCAAAACCATTCTCTAAAAGTGAACTACTCAATTCCATTGTCGAGGTGTTGAAATCATGAACACTCATGCGTCAACGCTTCATATAACTATCCTGTGTCAGTGAAAGGAGTTAGCAACTCCGAAACATAATCGGCAATGCTAAGACAGGCAGTCAGGCCTGGTGACTCAATACCAATGAGATTAACCAGTCCCGGAAGGTTTCTGTCTGACTCTTCCCTGATCAGGAAATCCTTTACTGGATCTCCGGGTTTTTGAAATTTAGGCCTTATCCCGGCCTGATCGGGCAACAGATCCTGTTCCTCAAGAAACGGGAGGAATTTCCGGGCAACGCGATAAAAATCGCTGGCATGCCCA
>Ga0315537_1000154_pt1 | contig 47535 bp, 38 predicted proteins | sample SalMarSW160270MG_FD_203091 | JGI IMG/M metagenome (GOLD analysis project Ga0315537, IMG submission 203091) | Salt marsh sediment microbial communities from the Plum Island Ecosystem LTER, Massachusetts, United States - Salt Marsh Sediment SW1602-70 ... | reverse complement strand
CCATGATGTCCAGCAGGTTTTCGGTAGACTTGGAATCCAGATTGGCGGTCGGTTCATCAGCGAGGATGAATTTAGGCTTAGAAGCCAATGCCCGTGCTACAGCCACACGCTGTTGCTGACCACCGGACAGCTTGTTGGGACGGCTGTTTATTCGATCAGCCAAACCGACTGCCTGCAATAGCTCTTTTGTTCGGGCATCCCGTTCACGTTTTGACCTTCCCTGAAGGTGCATGATGAATTCCACATTCTCTTTGGCAGTAAGTACCGGGATCAGATTGTAGGATTGAAATACGAAGCCAATGTGGTTCATCCGGAAATTGATCAGTTTCCTGGACCGGAGCTTCCAGATATCCACTCCGTCAACGATCACTTCCCCGGAGGTAGGACTATCAAGGCCTCCCAGGAGATTGAGGAACGTTGTTTTGCCTGATCCTGAGGGTCCTACTATGGCGGCAAATTCTCCCTTTTCAAAATTTAAGTAGATGCCGTTAACAGCTTTTACTTCAAGCCCGGCTCCATCGTAAATCTTGGTCAGGTTTTTAATCTCAATAATACTCATGTCGATCTGTTTAAAAAAGTTACTGATTTATTCGATCCGTAATGCTTCTGCCGGATCATACTTTAATGCCTTGTATGCCGGATAGATGGCTGCAATAATGCCGGTGAACAGCACCATGATGATCACTGTGATCATGAGGTTGACATCAATACTGGTAAAGACCCGGGGATCATACCCAAGCTGGGAATAACCCTCGGCCCAGAGGGACATATCAATGGCATGTGTTTCAAAATATTTTGATAAGCCACTTCCTGCCATGGTCCCTACAACCCCGCCAACCAGTGTAAGCAATACCGTTTCAAGAACAATCATGTTGAATACCCGCTGTTTGTTCATACCGATTGCCATTAACATACCAAGTTCTTTCACCCGTTCCAGGACAACCATCAACATCGTATTGATGATCCCGAATAGCAGGGCAAACAGAATGATGATGATGAAGATGTACATGTAGAGATCCATCACTTCCGTTAAATACCCCATTTCCGGACTCAGCTCTTTCCAGTTCAGGATCTCCAAATCCCCATTCATGGCAACAATCTGATGTTGAACCGTATCGACCAATTCGTTGTTTTCTACCAGTATGGCTATTTCATGCCCGGCCTGGCCAGGTAATTCAGCAAGACGGGCAATATCACTACGCCCGACGAAAACAGTTGTTTCATCATAGGTTGAATTTGGTGTTTCATAAATACCGACAACCCGGAATGCTCCACTGGTAATATTGTTGTCCAGATCCTGAAGCGTGATGATTACCTTGGAACGAAGTTTAACTTTTAGTTTTTCGGCCAGCTTTTTCCCGATCAGTACAGGATTGCTCCGGATGCCGTTAAAGTATTCACCTTCAATGATGTTTTGCTCCATATCGGTTACCCGTTTTTCATCTTCGGGATCAACACCAATAATTTTAACCCCGGATGCGGTTTCAGCAGAGGATATCATGGATTGGATTACAAACCGGTTGCTGACACCTTTAACACCCGGGATATCCGCTATCTTCCGGGTCAGCTCAGCGCCCGTTGAAATGTAATTCCCCAGTTCCATAGTGGACCTGAAATCGGGATGGTGAATCTGAATGTGCGACAGTTCATTGGATATCACCTGTTCGATCCGCTGATTCATCATACCGGTAAAGAATGCAGTGGAAAACACACCGGCAGAAATGCCAAGGGTAATGGCTATAATTACCACGGTGCTTCTAACCTTATTGCGCCATATGTTTCTCCAGGATATCGACCATATCATAATTACACGTTTTAACTGGTTGTTAATTGATCCATTCTGTTATGCCCTGAGTGCCTGATTAACACGTAAGATACCGGCCCGGTATACCGGGAATATGGCAATCACGACAGTTATGATGAATATGGTAATGACCTGGTTGTAAAATACCGAAGGCAACCATGAGAATAACAGAAGGGGCTCGATTCCCATCTGGATCATGGTTGCAGCAGCCTCTCCGGTTAATCGTATCGGATGATTAATGAACCAGGTGATAATCGGGACACTTCCGGCAAAACCAGCCAACGTGCCAATTAAACCAATCAAAATGGTTTCGAAAAAGAGGATTACCCCAAGCTTCGTACGCTGCATACCGATGGCAACCATTACCCCCATTTCCCTTCTCCTCTCTGACAGCATCATCAGGATGGTCCCGAAAATACCAAATCCAACCAGAATATAAAGGATGGCCTTCATAACAACTCCCCCGGCCCTGTCTGCCTCAATGAGCTGAACCACCTCGGGGTGCATTTCATTCCAGGTCATCAGACTATACGGAGAACGGATCTTTTCCTGTAGCTTTTCACGCACCCCGAGCATTGCATAATGATCCGTAACCATGATCACGAGAGCTGTAAGAAGCGATTCGGCTGAATAGAACTCCCTGCAATTGTCTATGTCCATATAGATGAGCTCCTGGTTGATCTCGGGATTGGGGAATTCCAGAATGCCACGAATGGGATATTTGCCTGCGGCACTCACCCCATGATAGCCCTGACCCAGTAACACAAGAGTGTCTGATAAACCAAGACCCAAATGGTTGATCAACCCGGACACTACCAGCAATCCGTTATCCCCGGGTTCCAGATAATGCCCTGAAGTAATCCATTTGCTGACTTCAGTGATACGGTCTTCTTCTTCAGGATCAATACCCATAATCATGGCTCCCTTTGTGGTCTCTTCGGATGAGGCAAGTGCAAACGATACAAACCGGGGTGCGATTTGTGTAACCCCCTCGGTTTGTTTAACAAGATTGATCAGTGAATCCGTTTCCGGGAATGAATTGTTGATGGTCTTATCTTCCCAATAATCTTCCTGGTGGATCTGCATGTAACCGGAATAAAATTTCACCCAGTTATCCACCATGGATGTGTATGACCCTTCCTGCATGGAAGACATCACGGTAGAAATAATGACCGCAAAAAATACGGAGGAGACAGTGATTAAGGTTCTTCGCTTGTTCCGCCATAAGTTTTTCCATGCAATCTTCAAGTTTTTCATCACAACGTTGAATGGTTTAAGTTTACATTAAGCTACGAGGGTATATACCAACGTTAATCTGTCTTTACCAAATTTACAAAAGCTACCGGACCCGCCGCATGTTCTGAATGGAGAAAAAATCATCCTCCAAGGGGACGTTGAATGTCACATGGGTGAACTCCATCGTTGTTTTTTGCCCCTCCTTGTCAACCGGAATGATCTCAAAATAGGTGGGGATAACTCGATCTCCCACATTTTTTATTTTTGACAGGATTTCACGATTTACCAGATACCCGTCTTCATCGTAATATTCATTCTTCAGGGTGAAATACTCATCCCTGGAGATCCAGGATATGATCTTTCCCCATACAACCGGAGCATCCTCGTGGGGCTCCAGTAGAATCTTATAACAGTCGTACCCTTCAATCGTTTCAGTTCCAATAAGGGTGTGGCTGTAATCTTCTACGATTGATGATTCCTTCACCAGATCATCATTGGTCATATCCGATCCCATCCACGATTGCATCATCATCGATGGGGGGATCTTGATCATGCGTTCGATTGAAGGAACCCAATTCCACATCTCCTTCTCGCGCTTCAAAAAGACCTGACCCATCTCTTTCGCGGGTTCTGTGATATAAATCAGGGATAAATCAGTTCCTTTTGACCATGCTTTGAAGGAAAGGGTTCGATCCCATTTGGGGCGTATGATCTTCATGGTCATTTCCGCATAACTGGAATTTCCACGCATCAGCTGATTTGCTCTGTCGATAATCTCCTTTGCTGTGGGATTATCCTGAGCCTGCAACAGTCCCTTGCCGGGAAGTACTGTTCCAATTAGAAATACCAGTAAAAAAAAGCTGATCTTTTTCATCTTATTCATCTGCATAGAGTTCAATTATTTTCTGTTTAACCGATTCAAGTGGAAAACGTTCAGGGTTCATAACATAATGAATCCCGATACCATCCAGTTGTGCAACGAATACACGCGCCGAAGCTTTTGGGTTTTCATCTCCCAGCTGTTCAAAATAGCCTTCTACCATGCCGAAAAGTGATTCGATCGTTTCCTGAAACACCTTATCGACCAGTTTCAATACAGGCGGTTGGGTCAGAATGCCAAAATATAGCTTCCAGAATTCCACGTTTTCTTTCAGAATCCGGAAGGTCTCTTCGATGAAATACTTCATCTCCTGCCGGGTAAGCATACCATCATGATCCGGATCAAAATAGGTCATGATCTCTTCAAGACCCCTGGCAATGATGACACGAATTAACGCTTCCTTACTCTCAAAGTAGTTATACAAAAGCCCTTTGGAGATCCCTGCTTTGTTGGCAATGTCCTGGATCGAAGTGCTGTGAAAGCCCTCATTAGCAAAAAGCTCAAGCGCCGTATCCATGATCAGCAGCTTTTTCCCTTTACGGATCGCTTCAAATTGTTCGGATGTGCGCGGCGACATGTCGTTATGTTTTATGACTGAACGCACAGTCGATACGTCTTTCTTAAAAAATGGCAAAGTGCATGCCATTTATGACTGAACGGTTGGTCAAAAATAAGGCAATCGGTATTAAAATCCAAATATTTTCATTAAAAAATGGCACATTTTTTTAATACTTTACTATACAATGGTTAAAGATTTGATGAATCGGTAACATTTATTCGGGATTGTGATAACCCTGTAATTTTTGTTTTAACCGGGTTATCTTATCGACTGTAGTGAGGGATTGTTCTTGCTGGTTGAGGGCCGTTTCCCATGCACCATACATTGGATTGGGCAAGATAATGAAACGGCTGCCAAAATCATCAGCATACCGGTCGACAAGAATATGTCCATCATGATCAGAGCGATCTTCAAAAAGTGCGGAAAAATCATTCAGATTATCACCAATCAGTAAAATGATATCATGGTTATCGGCGACTTTTTCTCGTCTTGTTTCTTTGCTGCTGGTGCTGTCTTTCAATAGTAAATGATCCTGATCTGCATAGGGGAACCCTAGTGTCGATAAATTATTGATGGTTGATTTCATCTCTTTTACGGTGCGGTTTGAGACATAATAAACCTCAATCTTTTTTTCGTATAGGTATTGACAGAATTTCAGGGCTCCGGGCAGGGCATCGGCTGATGCATGCCGGGTCCATTGGTACCAGAGATCCGGATTGTATGGTTGCTCCTGAAGGATCAGTTCTGCCTGAAACGGGGTGTTATCCAGGATGGTTTCATCGATGTCAAGAATAACGGCCTTTTTCCCATGGGATGGTTGAAGCAACCGTTGATCGACGACTGTTCTGGCCCAATTGAATGCCTGGTAACTCAGGGCTCTCATCTCTGCCGATCTCTGATACCAGAGTGTGGCCATGATGAGATGATCCTGTGGTTGTCCAGAGGGAATTTTTGGAGGGTCAACCGGGGGATTTGATCCCATGGTTGAACAGGAAACGGCGGTTACTGCAAGCAGATAGAAAATACGTATTGTTTTCATCTTTTTTTAATCTGGTAATGGATACAATGTCAAAGATATCATTTTTGTTTGCAGTGTAACTTTCATCTGTCTATCTTCGTCCTAGTTTTGAGTTTGCTACCGTATGACTGTAGAGGAATACAACCAGAGCGTCGATCAATTCTCTGATGGGCTTTACCGTTTTCTCCTGAATAACATTAAGGATGCGGAGAAAGCACGGGATATCATTCAGGATACCTATGAAAAGTTGTGGAGGAAGGTAGAGACGGTTTCCGGTGAAAAAGTAAAGTCCTATCTGTTTACAACGGCATACCATACGATGATTGATCTACTGCGGAAAGAGAAATGGAGTACTGATTTCAATACTGTAAACCGGGACAGCTATTATCATACGGATCAATATTCCGATTTGAATGAGATTTTGCATGAAGCAATAGAGCGGCTACCTGGGGATCAGCGATCCGTGATCATGCTACGGGATTACGAAGGATATTCCTATCAGGAGATAGCAGAGATTACCGGTCTGACTGAGTCACAGGTTAAGGTTTATATTTACCGTGGCAGGCTGTTTTTGAAGAACTACATTGGTAAAATTGAATCGGTCATTTAGTTTCAACGGATGAACATCACAAGGGAAAATTACGAAAGCTTTTTTCTGGATTACCTGGAGGGATCTCTGGATTCTTCCATGATGGAAGAGATGAACGCTTTCCTTGAGAGCAATCCCGATCTTAAAGAGGAGCTGGAGGAGTTTAAACAGGTGTCTCTTCCGGCTGATCCTGTCACATTCAGGGATAAAGAGCAATTGAAAAAGATCGTTTCAAAACGAGACGATATAGGGGACAAGCACTTTGATCAGCTCTGTATTGCAAAACTTGAAGGAGACTTGAATAGCGCTGAGGAGAAGGCACTGGATCAATTACTGATTGACCAACCACAGCGGAAAAAAGAACTGGATCTCTTTTTCAAAGCGAAACTTCAGCCGTTACCGGTGATTTTCCCGGATAAGCAATTATTGAAAAGAAAAGTACCAGCTTTCCGGCGTAAATACGCCTGGTATTCTATTTCTGCTGCAGCATCAGTCATCCTGATTCTGGCATTTTTGCTGTTGTTGAGCCAATTCCGGAATCCGCAGGAAGAGAGCATTGCTATTATTTCACCGATGACTGAAAGCAGCGATGCCACGGTTTCAGAAGAGACAACAATCATAGAAGAAGATGTTACAGATTTAGTTGATCAAGTTGTTGAACGAATGGTTTCTACAGTAGCGAGTGGAACCGTGAAAAAGGTTGATATAGTGGCAATGAATATTTCTGAGACAACAATGGAACAGAAGGGGGAAAGCATTTCCGTAAATTATCCGGAGATCGTCGCTGATCATAGAACCAATCTGGAACTTTTGAGCAGGCGTGAATTTGAACAGATCACTACCTCTCCATACACTACCATAGCGACCACGGAGATAATGGAGCAAGAGAATGAGGTTGAAGGAGAGTATCTCACCTTACGCGAAGTGGTTGCCCGAAGACTGAGAAGTGCCGTGTCTGCTGAAGAACCTGGTGCAACCGGACAGGAAGATAAAATAACGTTTCTGGATATTGCAGATGCCAGTGTACGGGGCATTAGCCGAATTCCCGGTATTGACATGAAACTGGATCGGTATTATGATCAAGATGGTCAGTTGACCTCCTATGCCTTTACCTCTAAATCCCTCTCTTTTTCGCACGAAGTAAAAAAGTAGCACTCATTGTAACATTTGAAACAGTGATACGTCCTACGGTCAAATGCAGGTTTATCCTGCAGCATGTTTAATTCACAAATCAATACACAATGAAAAAATTCGGACTACTACTAATGATCCCTGCAGTTGTTTGGACTTCATTTGGACAAACGGATACGGGAAAAGTCACTGTAAAGGAGAATGATGTGATCCTGATTGAGGGGGACATTCAAGGAACATCCATTAACGTTGGATCGGATGATATAGTGACGTACGAAGCTAAGGATGATACCATTCAGGTGAAACTTGGCAAGCGAGGGATTAAAATCATGGAAACAGAGGATGGAACTTCGATTGATATCATTGATCTGGATGAGCGTGACAATGACCGTTCAGATAAGAGACGGAAACGCTTCAGGGGGCACTGGATGGGCGTGGAGCTGGGTTTGAATAATTTGCTTACCAGTGATTATAACATGGATTATCCTGAAGAGTCCAGGTTTATGGAACTGAATACCGGGAAATCGTGGAATTTCAACATCAATTTTCTACAGTATAGCCTTGGTTTTGGTACCGACAAGGTTGGTCTTGTGACAGGATTGGGGTTGGAAATGAATAATTACCGGTTTGATAATTCCCTTTCCATCATGAAAGAGGATGGGTTCATTGTTGCGGACAGCTCCTATTTGCTTGATCCGAATGTGAGCAACATTGAAAAATCGAAACTGCACACAACCTATTTGACCCTGCCATTGCTTCTTGAATTTCAGATCCCTGCGGGTAGAAATAATCACCGGATTCATTTTTCTGCAGGTGCCATCGGAGGGGTAAAACTATGGTCACCCACGAAAGTCGTTTATAAGGATCAGAATGGGAACAAAGAGAAAAATAAAGTGAAGGGGAATGATTACAATCTGTCTCCTTTGAGATACGGTGTTACGGCCCGCATTGGTTACAGGGCTTTAAATGTGTATGCAAATTTAAACCTGACTCCCCTGTTTGAAAAGAATAAGGGGCCCGAACTCTATCCTTTTTCCATCGGGTTAATTCTCCATTTTTTCTACTAATTGGGTCATCGGACATGAGAGGCAAAGGTTGTCAGAAGCAGGATTAACCACAAGGCAGAATCGGTTGTTTGTTATTAGAAAGGGCTGTAAAAGCCCTTTTTTTTGTGCACTGGTTATCGAAGGGACTATCTGTTATTTTCCTATCTTTATCCACCCATTACATCGTTGGGCATGGAAAAGGAAGAACTTACTCACCAGGAATTGCGCCGGTATAACCGACACATCATGCTGCCGGAGGTCGGTAGAGACGGGCAGAAGGCACTGAAAAAGGCCAGAGTCCTGGTTGTGGGAGCCGGAGGCCTGGGGTGCCCGGTTCTGCAATACCTGGCAGCGATCGGTATTGGCAAATTAGGAATCATTGATTTTGACAAAGTGGATGAAGAGAACTTGCAACGGCAGGTTCTTTATGGTTTGCAGGACCTGGGGAAATTGAAGTCCATCATTGTCAAAACACGGCTTCAGCAGTTTAACCCGCTGGTGAATTATGAGATCATTAATATACGCATGGATAGAAACAATGCCCTGAACATCATTCAACAATATGATATTGTTGTGGATGCCACGGATAATTATCCAACGCGTTACCTGATCAATGATGCTTGCGTGATCCTTAAAAAACCCATGGTCTATGGAAGCATTCATACTTTTGAGGGACAGGTTTCCGTTTTCAATTACCGGGAAGGACCAACCTACCGTTGTCTCTTCCCCAAAATGCCGGGTAAACGGGAAGCACCTGCAGCATCTGAAATTGGGGTGATCGGTGTACTTCCTGGAATAATTGGCACTTTTCAGGCAAACGAGGTGATAAAAATAATCCTTGGTAAAGGAGGAATCCTGTCCGGGAAACTACTGGTTATTAATATTCTGGAATCCTCCTTCTACCGGTTTACCATTACAAAAAACCCAAAGAACCTTTCCATAACAGAGCTGTCAGATTATTCCCAATAATTGCACACATCTCCTGAAGAAAGGAACCAGGTAATGCAAAGGAGAACATAACAGAGCGCATAATACAAAGAGAAAAGCATATGAAACTACTATTGATCAGTAATTCAACCAATGCCGGAGAGGAATATCTTGATTATCCGAAGTATCAGATAAAAGCATTCATGGGTGAACGCCGGGTAACTGCCCTGTTTATACCCTATGCAGCAGTTACTTTTTCGTTTGATGACTATGAGAAAAAAGTCGATTCCCGCTTCAGGGAGGTAGGCCATGCCGTGAAATCTGTCCATCATTTTTCTGATCCACTGGATGCGATTGCCAATGCTGAAGCCATTGTAGTAGGGGGCGGGAACACCTGGCAACTCATCAGCATGATGCAGGAGAAAGGAATGGTGGATGCCATTGCAAAACGAGTGCAGGGTGGAGTTCCCTACATTGGCTGGAGTGCAGGCTCTAACGTTGCATGTCCAACCATTCGAACCACCAATGATATGCCCATAACCGAACCAGAAAGTTTTAACGCGTTTGATTTGATCCCCTTTCAGATCAATCCCCATTACCTGGATGCAAATCCTGAAGGCCATGCGGGTGAGACCAGGGAGGCAAGAATTGAGGAATTCATTGAGGTAAATCCCGACGTTTATGTGATGGGATTGCGTGAAGGAACCATGTTGTGGATAGAGGAGCGCATCAGACTAATCGGCCCGCGAAAGGCAAGAATCTTCAAGAAAAACAGGAAACCTCAAGAACTTGGACCGGAAGATGATTTCAGTTTTCTTTTATCATAACAATACACCCCCCCTCTTTCCTCGTTTAATTCAAGGTTGAGATTGGAGCAAAGCGTATGCGGATTATTAAGAAAATAATGATTTTTTTGCTTCTCTTCCTGCTGTTTATTCTGGGTGCAGGGGTGATCCTTTCCTTGGTTTTTAAAGATGAGATAACCGGATTATTGATCCGGGAACTGAATAAGAAAATTGTCACTAAGATAGAGGTTGAAGAGGTTAAATTCTCGTTCCTTCGCAAATTTCCCAACGCATCCATTGAGCTCCGGCAGGTTTTAATTCACCCTCCCGCAGCATTTTACCAGGAGAATAAGCAGGACCCGGGGTATGATACCCTGCTTTTTGCCCAACATCTTTTTTTGGAATTCAACGCGAAAGATATTATTCACAAAGAATTTCGCATTAAGAGGATTCATGCTGACAGGGGATCACTCTACCTGACAGTGAATCGCGCCGGAATGCCAAATTATCAATTCTGGATGACAGATGCTGAAGGGGCTACAGACACGATGAACATCAACCTGCAGGATCTGAAATTTTCAAACCTGCAATTCCAGGTGGTAAACCGGGTAAGTGATTTTCGTTTTGCCGGCTTTGCGGAATCCTTTCGTTTGAAAGGAGATTTTGCCTCCCGTAACTTTCAATTGCAGGCAGTGGCGAATCCGTTTGTACAACACCTCTCCCTCCATGGCATACAATACATAACAGACAGGGTATGTCGGATTGACCTGGAGATGTCAGTTGATGGAACGCAATACACCATTGAAAGGGGGAATATTGAGGTTTCGGGAATGCCATTTGTAACCAAGGGATCTTTCACAACCGGTGAAAGCCGGAAGCTTAACCTGATGGTGAATGGAGAGGATCTGGATATAACCTCTGTTATCAAGCTTTTACCCGCTACCCATAGAGAGCGTTTCAGCAACTATGCCATGACCGGGAATCTTGATTTTGAAGTGGCTCTGACCGGTAACTATGGAATAAAAGGACCCCCACTGATCGTGGCACATGGTTATCTTGAAGGCGCCAGTCTGACATCCATAAAAGGCAACATAAAAGTTGATAAACTGAAGTTGTCCGGATATTATTCGAATGGGGTGAAAAGAACCCCTTCCTCAACAAACCTGAAAATCGATGAATTTTCCTGCACTATTGGCAGCAATTCGCTGTCGGGATCATTCACCATCCAAAACTTCGAACACCCGGAACTGGAATTGCTCATTACCGGATCCATGGACCTGTCGGAAATTCACCATTTTTTTCAAATGGATTCAATCGAGTTCATGACCGGTTCTGTCAGAACCAACCTGCGATTACAAGGCCCGTTGAGAAATTACAAACAGATTACACGTCAGGATATTCAGAACATGAATCCGGTAGGACAAGCCGTATTGAGAAATGCGGGCATTCAAATGAAGAATGACCCCAAAATTTTTACGGATGTTAATGGTACGTTAATGTTTGGTAAGCACATATGGGTCGATGAGCTGGACATGAAATTTAACGGTAATAGGTTAACACTGAAAGGCAGATTGGGAAATGCAATTCCATACCTGTTAACAGGAGAAAAACCATTGTTGATTGATGCAGATGTTACAGCAGAAGAGTTTGTTTTGGATCGGTTTCTATCCAATGACGAAAACCGGACCGATTCACTGAATAGCCGATCGGAAATCTATTTTCCCGACAACCTTCAAATGAACCTGAGGTTAAATATAGCAGACTATTACCACAAGCAATTTCATGCACGGAACCTCGCCGGAGTTCTCTCCTATCAGCCGGGAATCATTGCTCTTCAGCCCATCGTTTTTGATACCATGGAAGGCCATGTTTCAGGAGACGGGATGATGGCAAAAGCACCGGACGGCACCTATCCGGTGCGCATTCAAAGCAACATAAACGGATTAGATATTCAAAAACTGTTTACAGCCTTTAATGATTTCGGACAGGAATACATTGTGGATGAAAACCTGAAAGGATCTGCTTCCGGAGAGATTGATTTCTCCGCCACATGGGACCGAAATGTAACGATCGATAAACAATCCATCGTTGCCGAAAGCCATGTGATCATAACCCGGGGGGAGTTGATCAATTTTGAACCCATGCTGGGGCTTTCCAAGTTCATTGAGGTGGAAGAACTACAGCACATCCACTTTTCAGAACTTGAAAATGAAATCATGATCAAAGATGAAAAAATCACCATTCCGCAAATGGAGATTCAATCGTCGGCACTGGATATAACACTATCCGGAGTTCATGATTTTGAAAACAACATTTCCTATAAAGCAAAAGTATTATTGTCGGAAATTCTTTTTCGAAAAGCAAAAGACCGAAAACGGGAAAATGAGGAATTTGGCGTGATTGAGGATGATGGACTGGGAAGGACCAGTCTATACCTAACCATAACCGGCAAACCGGGGAATATAAAAGTTGCCTATGACAGAAAAGGGGTCAGGGAGGTTATTTCTGAAAGCATTCAGGAGGAGCGAAAGAATTTGCGACAGATCCTCAAAGAGGAGTTTGGCTGGTTTCAAAAGGATACTGCCGGGGTTTCTGACAGTGCCACAGAACAGAAGGATAACCGGTTTACCATCCGTTGGGATGATCGTGATACCGTTATGACAGATACTCTGAAGAACGGAACGGTAACAACACCCGCGTTCAGAATTGAATGGGACGATGAGGAAACCGAAGTCGATACTACAGGGGAAAAGAAGCAATCCGCAAAGATGCCAGGGATGAAATAAGAGGACCATTAGTGCGTTATCATACTAATCAATACACATTGTTGTGAATATCTATACACGGAAACAACGCTGGAAATTCCTTCTCTTTTTGGGGGCAATCGTCATTGGTGTCGGGTCATTGTTATATACGCATCGACTGGTATCGGAGTTGAAAGCTGAGGAGAGAGAAAAGGTGGAACTTTGGGCTCAGGCAACCAGGAAGTTAATTGAAATAGACATCAACGAAACCGATTTCGGTTTTCTCTTCGCGATTATTGAAAATAACAATACCGTTCCTGTCATCATGGTTGATTCCGAAGGAGATACCATTTCAATACGCAACCTGGATCCCGATAAGCTGAAAAACCCGGAGTACATCCGGAGACAGCTCAAAAAAATGGCAGCAGTGCATGAGCCGATAGAGATGCCCTTATCGGGGGGAGAAAAAAACTACATCTTCTATCGCGACAGTACGATCCTGACCAAGCTTCTTTATTTTCCATACATTCAACTTGGGGTGATCCTGTTGTTCATTATCGTATCCTATCTGGCATTTAGTTCATCCCGCAAAGCGGAACAAAACCAGGTCTGGGTTGGACTGTCTAAAGAGACGGCACATCAACTCGGGACGCCAACATCAGCCCTGATTGCCTGGGTTGAATTGTTGAGATTGAAAAAACCGGACAGGGAAAACCTGATGGAGTTTGAGAAAGATGTTGCAAGGCTTGAAAAAATCACACAGCGGTTTTCAAAGATCGGATCACATCCCGAAATGGTTAAAACAAACATCGTTCCGGTGATTCAACATGCTGTCGGATACATAAAAAGCAGGTCTTCCGATAAAGTGAATGTTACCTTCAATTTTAGTGCAGTTGATGAATGGGTGGTTCAATTGAATCCAGAACTGTTTGAATGGGTCATTGAAAACCTTTGTAAGAATGCCGTCGATTCCATGAATGGTAAGGGAACCATTGAAGTAACCATGACCGACAACGCGAAGAAACTGTATATTGATATAAAAGATCAGGGGAAAGGCATCCCTAAATCGAGGCATAAAACGATTTTTAAACCCGGATATACCACCAAGGAGAGGGGGTGGGGATTGGGCCTTTCCCTCTCAAAAAGAATCATCGAAATGTATCATGGGGGGAAGATCTTTGTCCTGCATTCGGAAAGTAACCGGGGGACAACCTTTCGCATTGTATTAAAAAAATAAAGGGAAATCCGCGCGGTGAAATATACCAGGAAAGAGATAGAATTAATGGCTCCGGCCGGCTCGTTTGAATCGCTGATTGCAGCTGTGCAGGGAGGGGCTGATTCCGTCTATTTTGGGGTGGAAAAACTAAACATGAGAGCGAACTCTTCACGCAATTTTTCCCTCCGGGATCTCTCCCGGATTGCATCCATCTGCCGGGAGAATAACCTGAAATCTTACCTTACCCTCAACACCATCATGTATGATGAAGATCTTGCCCGGATGCGGAAAATAATCCATACCGTTAACGATTCCGGAATAACCGCAATCATTGCATCGGATCAGGCAGTGATGAATTATGCTTTTGAAGCAGGAGTTGAAGTGCATGTTTCCACACAACTGAATATTAGCAATATAGAGGCATTAAAATTCTATGCACGGTATGCCGATGTTGTGGTTTTAGCACGGGAACTCAACCTGGATCAGGTTCATGCCATTCACAATCAAATCGTTGACCGTAAGATAACGGGACCCGGCGGTGAATTGATCCGGATTGAACTGTTTGTACACGGAGCACTTTGTATGGCCATATCCGGAAAATGCTATTTAAGCCTGCATGAGAGTGACCATTCGGCAAACCGCGGAATGTGTTTGCAAACCTGCAGGAAGGGATACATCGTAACGGAAAAGGAATCGGGTTACCAGCTGGAGATAGAGAATGAATACATCATGTCCCCGAAAGACCTGAATACCATAGGATTTTTAGATAAAATACTGGATGCCGGCGTAAGGGTGCTGAAAATAGAGGGGAGAGCAAGACCACCCGAATACGTCAAAACAGTAGTTACCTGCTATCATGAGGCCATTGCATCCTGTATTGACGGAACCTATGGTGAAGTGAAAATTAAAGAATGGAACAAACGGTTATCCGAAGTATTCAACCGCGGATTCTGGGATGGATATTACCTGGGTCAGAGAATGGGAGAGTGGAGCAAGGGTTACGGGTCCCGTGCAACAAAGCGAAAAATCTATATCGGAAAGGGGATGAATTATTTCTCGAAGATCGGTGTTGCAGAATTTAAGATTGAGACCGGTTCGGTGCATCTCGGGGATGAGATCCTCATTACCGGACCAACCACCGGGGTCATTGAAACCACTGTCAGGGAAATCCGGGTTGATCTGAACAGTGTTGAGAAAGCCAGTAAAGGAGAGAATTGTTCTATCCCGATCGATAGCGTGGTGAGGAGAGCGGATAAACTGTATAAAGTGGTGAATGCTAACGAAGTGAAACAGCAATAACCTCAGCGATAATACCGGCGAATTTCATCCAGGTCTTTAAAGATGCCCTCCTTTATTTCTTTCAATTCAAAGTACTTGTTTGATGAGTAAGAGCTATAAATGTATAGGAATCTGGTTAGAACCCCAACCCCATTGTGTGTTGAGGAGGGAACGCTATTGACAGGAGATTGAGTCTTATTCAGATCAGGTGATGCCTATCTGCAAAGGCCAGGATACGGTTGGCATTTTCGTCGGGATTATCCCCATGGAGATGAATCGTATGGACCGTTTGTACATCCCTTCGGTTCAACCCGTAGTCATAGGTTTTATCATAGTAGGAAAGGCTAAGTTCAATGGCTTTGGTAAATTGTAACCGGTCAATGGCATCGAATGCGATACGTGCATTTTCTTCACCCAACCTTTTCCTGATTCGTGCAACAGCATCTTTTAACTGGTTGGGTGGAAAGGCGGCATATTCTCTTTCCAGTCGTTTTACACGCAAATCAAAATTCATGTTAATTTTTATCACGGGACTTCTTTTCATCTGATAAAACAATTCATCCGGGATAAACACGGATCCGATGGCTTTGCTTTCATCTTCCAGCCAGACTGGAAACGTGGGATCCATTGTCTGCCATTGGGTAAAAAGGTTGTTCTCGAATTGCTCACCGGCGGGTTGAGTTTCCTGGCCAATGCCCCCGAAAGCAGAGCCTTTATGATGTGCAATACTTTCCAGATCAATGGTTTGTTGGTCAAGGGAGTGAAGCCGGTTCAGGATTTCGGTTTTTCCGGATCCTGTAAAACCTCCAAGGATGATCAGTTTCATGGATTTTGCGAACGACTGCCTGAGATGCCGTCGGTAAGAGCGGTAACCCCCTTCAAGGATTTCGCATTGGATGCCGGAAGCACGAAAGAGCAATGCCATATTTTCGCTGCGCATGCCACCGCGCCAGCAATGCAGAAGCAGCGAAGATCCCTGTGCAATCGCAAGGGCTTGTTCAACCATCGCAACCATCCTGGGTTGGACAAATTTCAGTCCCAATAAAATAGCATTAGCGCGGTTTCTCTTTTTGTATTCTATACCAACAGCCGCTCTCTCCTCATCATTGAACAGGGGAATGTTGAACGCTCCCGGAATGTGTCCTTTTGCATATTCGGAAGGGGATCGAACGTCTATGGCAGGAAACCGGTTCATCCTGTCGAGAAAATCACCGATGGTTAATCTATGCGTCATACAAGTAGAATGGTAGCAGGAGTACGAGGCCTCCAATCAAACGGGAATAATCAATGCCAAGAACAATCAATACCGGGAATCATGAGCAGCCATTATCCTTCGAGGAAATTACCCAGGTTAGTTTGTCGGTTCAGAAAACCACTTGATCAGCACTCTTTTGATTTCGTCGACGCGAATGGGTTTGGGAATGTAATCATCCATACCGGCTTTAATCACTTTTTCTCTCGATTCAATATTTGTATCCGCTGTAACAGCAACGATTGGCATATCATACCCCATTTCCCGAACACTTTTGGTTGCATCAAAACCATCTTTTTCAGGCATCATGATATCCATGAAAACGATATCAAAGGGTTGTTTTTTCACCTTTTCCACCACATCGTTGCCGTTTACTGCGATGGAAATTTCAAAGCCAAGGTTTTTGAAAATGCTTTTAGCCACCTTCTGGTTGATGAGGTTATCCTCCGCAACGAGAATTTGAAGTCCTTCCCGAATGGTAACCAGACTTGGAGTTTCTCCCTCTTCAATTTTTATGTGTGTAAAATTATCCTGTATGATGTCAAATATTTCAGATGACTGGAAGGGCTGGATCAGGTAATAATCCACGCCTAATTTTTTACTTCGTGCAAAATTCCCTTTTTTATCGTTTGAGCTCAGAATGATCAGTAAAAAATCATTCGTGAGTTTATTTTGGTGCAATGTTTGCGCAACCAGAAAGCCATCAAACGTTTCGTTATCATTGATGATGATCATTTTATAACTTTCCGATTTATTGGTTGCATTGGATTTGATAACATCAATGGTTCTGTCCTGGTAATTGGTAACGTAGGTAGATATTCCGAAGTTCTGCAGTGTTTCCAGGAGGATGTTTTCCTTATCGGTTTTTTCGTTAATGATCAGCGTTTTAATCTGGTGATATTTCGTTATCTCATCCACACCAATCTCTTTCTTTATTTTTTCATTTGAAAATACGTCAATGGTAAAACTGAAACGGGATCCCGGGAAATCAGGATTTGTAGAGATTCGTGATGGTGATTCAGCCCATATTTTACCCCCCATTAAATTCACGAGCTGTTTGGAAATGGCTATTCCCAGACCGGATCCGTCATGTTTTCTGGTTGTGGATCCGTCAGCTTGAGTAAAGGAATCGAACATAGTACCGAGATGCTCTTTTGGGATACCGATGCCTGTATCTTCAATATCAAATTGCAATGTAATGTTACCGCAATACTCTTCAATGCGTGTAGCACGCAGGTTCACTTTTCCTTCTTTTGTAAATTTGATAGCATTGTCCAGTAGGTTCGACAGAACCTGGCGCAACCGGAATGGATCACCAATGATATTGTCCGGGACATCCGGTTCAACATCCATGGTTAACTCGAGTCCCTTATCCCCTGCTTTTGCCGTAAATAGCTGAAGGGCAAAGGAAATTTCATGTCCCAGCCGGAACGGGATCTCTTCAAGCATCATTTTTCCTGCCTCGATTTTTGAGAAGTCGAGGATGTCATTAATGATGGAAAGCAGAAGATCTGCGGATTTTCGGATAATGCTAATAAATTCCTGCTGTTCTTTATTTGGTTTTTGTTGCGAAAACGCATCCGCCATTCCAATAATGCCATTGAGCGGAGTACGGATCTCATGGCTCATTTTCGCCAGGAAATCCGATTTGGCTTCATTTGCCAGTGCTTCCTGTTTTCTGGCTTTTTCTAATGGAGTGACATCAATAAAGGCTTCGAGAAGAACCTCCTCACCCTGCAGAACAATGGGAATATCCCGTTTGTAAACGACAATTTCATCTCCATTCTTCTCATAGGTTATGAATTGATTTGCATCAAAAGGAAATCCAAATTTATCCAGATAGAGTAAATTTTTCCCGATAAGGAACCGGTCTGAAATATCTTTACCAACCAGCTCTTTCTCTCCTTCAAGAGAAAGCATTTCAAGAGCCGTTTTATTGGCTCTCTGTATCTTTTTATCCTTATCCACTACCAGGACACCAATGGGTAATGATTCAAGGATCTGTTTCAACACCAGTTCGGATTCTTTCAGCGTTTGCTGTTCGTTTCTTTTTTTGAAGATAAAGAATAGTAGAATTAAAATAATCAGTGAGATAAACAGCAGGGTTACAATAGCAATGATGATGGCATTTTTTGCCACGGCTTTTGCAATAAAATCGGTTTTAAGAGAAAAAACAACACCAAATTCCATACCCAGGAGCGAGGTGGGATAGAATGCGGAAATGATCTCCTGCTCCTCTCCATTCAGGATAATCGCGTGCTTGATCGTTCCCTGAAATCCTTCGAACAGATCGTCCGTGATTTTGTCAAGATGCGTGACATTCAATGAATCATTTGTGAGATTATTCGATAGGATCGTGGCTTTTTCACCGATATCAATCAACCATTGCCACTGGGTGGTTCCGAGATGCGATTTTTCAAACACCCAATTGATGTAACGGATGTAATTGATACTCACCACGATGTTTCCAACAACCCTGTTATCCTTGAAAACTGGCAGGTAATATAAGGTGTTAGTACCAACGGGTTCTATTCTTTCCCGGGGTTGTAGTTCCGTTTGATTATGCGATTGATAACTGTCGTAGATGAATTGATTGTTCTTGTCTTTAATAATACTGAAAACGTTCTTGCGGTTGTCATAAATCTGGATCTGGTTAACAAGTTGTTCGTACTTGGAAAAGAAAATCTCAAGCTGACTGATCGTTTTGGAGTGGATCTCCTTGTTGTCAAATATTCCTGCCAGATCGTTGGAGAAGAGGATCTTATTGGCATCGCTTTGGAATTCCTGCTCTGTCTGCTCGATTTCATAACCACAGATCTGAGTTTGCTTCAGCAGAAAGCCTTTCTGAAAGTCAATTTGTTGATCATAGATATCAAAGTAATAGTAGATATTGACCGCCAGGGTAATAACAATCAGTGCAGCAACGGAGAAATATATTTTTTTCATTAGAAAACGTACACACTTCGGTTTTTAAAAATATAAATTACCGGACAACTAACGATGGGAAACGTGATTTTTTTTTAATTTTTCTCGTTATCGTCTGTACTTTTTATCCTGATTTTCCAGCAGACTACGGTAACTTTTATACCGGGAGGGGCTTATTTTACCAGATTTCAAGGCTTCTATAACAGCACAATTGGGCTCATTTGTATGCAGGCAGTTGTAATATTTACACCCTTTGGAAAAGCGGAATATTTCAGGGAAGAAGTGATAGATCTCTTCCCGCCCCATGTCAATCACCCCGAACCCCTTTATTCCCGGGGTGTCGATAACATAACCCCCAAATACCAGCGGATGCATTTCTGTGTACGTGGTGGTATGTTTCCCTGTTTTGTGATAACTGGAAACGCCTTCCGTTTTGATTTGCAATTCGGGGTCGATCGCATTGATGAGCGATGATTTGCCAACGCCCGATTTACCTGAAATGACATTGACGTTATCCTTCAACAGGGTGCGGAATGCTTCGATATTTTGTCCCTTCACGACCGATGTTTCAAGACAGGAATAACCAATCAGTTCATACATTTGTTTCAATTGATCAACCTGCTTTTGCTGATCTTCATTATAGAGGTCCATTTTATTAATGATCAGGTTGACCGGTATCCGGTATGCTTCGGCGGAGGCAAGGAAGCGGTCAATGAATTCGAAGGGCGTTTCGGGAGATGCCAGGGTAATGACCAGGAGCGCCTGATCAATATTTGCAGCAATGATTTGATATTGACGTGAAAGGTTTGAAGCCCTTCGTATGATATAATTTTTGCGGGGCAGGATCTCTATGATCACACCCTGCTTTCCTGCTGGTTCAGGATCAATCGTTACGTGGTCACCCACAGCAACAGGATTTGTCATATGAGCACCCTGTAACCGGAATGTCCCTTTGATCTTACATTCCATCAGAGTTCCATCCTCTTTCTTTACGGTGTGCCAGCTTCCCGTTGATTTTATGACCAGACCCTTCTCCAACGATCACGATTTTACACAAAAATACAGTGAACCACACGGAAATACAAACATGATATCGGGTTTGTTAAGAAATGGTGTTTCCGGTTTTTTTACCGTAGCAATCGCTTCAACAGGTTTACATTCCGCTGTGTATAGGGAGGATAGCGGATTGGGAAATCAAAAAGGTTGGTCTTATTGAGGATCGATTTGTAATTGGTGAATGTCTCGAAACTTTTTTCCCCATGGTATTTACCCATTCCACTTTCTCCGACTCCGCCAAAAGGCAGGTGGGAGTTAATGAAATGTACGGTTGTATCATTCAGCGAAGCGGTTCCAAAAGAGACCTCGTTCAACAACCGTCTTTGAAGTATCCGGTCTCTGGTGAAGAGGTAAAACGCCAGAGGCTTTGGATACCGGTTAATCATTTCGATTGCTTCTTCAACGCGGCTGTATATCAGCACCGGTAATAGAGGACCGAACACCTCACTCTTCATGATGGGATCATCGGGATGAAGATCATCAATCACGGTTGGGGCGATGTATTTTGCATCCGGGTTTATTGTCCCCCCCGTTACAATCTTTCCTGCATTCATGAGGCCCTGTAGCCGTTCGATGTTAGCCCGGTTCACCACCCTGGGGTAGTCGGGGCTCAATTCGGGATTTTCGCCGAAGAAATCACGGATATGATGAATCAGTTTTTCAAGGAATAGATCTTTAATCTCCTGGTGGATGATCAGGTAATCGGGGGCAACACAGGATTGTCCGGCATTAAAGAATTTCCCCCATGCAATCCGTTTTGCAGCTAATGCAAGCGGTGCATCGTTGTGCACAATACAGGGATTTTTACCACCCAGTTCCAGTGAAACGGGAGTCAGGTTTCCGGCAGCCTTTTCCAGAATGATCCTTCCAACCCGGGAGCTGCCGGTAAAAAAGATATAATCGTATTTTTCCTCCAGGAGCGCCTGATTCATTTCATGACCGCCTTTGAAGAACGCGATGTATTGAGGATCGAAGTGATGGAGTATTTCTTCCATAACGGAAGCGGTATGTGGTGTGTGCTGGGAGGGTTTAAGTACAACGCAATTGCCGGCAGAGAGCGCTCCGATCAGGGGAGCAAATGCCAGCTGGAAAGGGAAATTCCAGGGGGAAAAAATCAACACCCTGCCATACGGTTCCGGGTAAATAAAGCTGGTTGAATAGAAATGAAGCAGGGGCGTTCTGACCCGTTTGGGTTTTGACCACTTTTTTAATTTCCGGATATGCAGGTTCAACTCCTGGAGCACAAAACCAACCTCACCGGCATATGCCTCAAATCCCGGTTTGTGCAGGTCTGCCCACAAGGCATCATACAAACGGTTTTGATGAGAAAGGATTAGCTGTTTCATCTTCTTCAGGTTATCCAGTCTGAAGCTCAACGCTTTGGTTTTGTGAGTGTTAAAAAACTCTTCCTGGATATTATTGATCCGGCTGATCTCTTTTTTCATCGGTCGTGTTTTTTACAATATTTACCTCCTCTTCCACCGGGCGAATGGAATTGCCCGGTTTTTCCGGAATCCGGGCCATCGCGTATTCAGCCAGTGCCGTGATGGTATAGCTGGGATTTACTCCCAGGTTGCCCTGGATCACAGATCCGTCAACAATCAGCATGTTGGGATATCCATACACCTCAAACCGTTCATTAACGACACCCGATTGGTTATCCCGCCCCATCGGGCAACCACCGAGAATATGAGCAGTCGTCGGCCGGTTCAGGAAAACTTCGAGTGTTATATTCTGAGCAATACCTCCCGCTTTTTCAGCATATTTCTCCATGACCTGCTGGCCAATATCGATGTAGGCAGGGACCTTCTTCTCCCCGGTATTCCGGATTGCCATTCTTTTTTTGAACAGGCCCCTCTTCCACTCCACTTTCATACAGTTGTCGATGGTCTGCATCACAAGAAAAATAACAAGGTTGGTCGACCAGTTGAAATTGAAAACGATTTTTAAGAACCGTATCGGGTGGGACAGGGTTCTATACAGCAGCATTAATCCACGGATTAACGGGTTTCTGGCTCCGGGAACAGAGAGGGCAAAGAACCATTTCATGGCATTGGAACCATCGGGATACTTGACGATTTCAATGTGTGTATCCCGGTCCGGATTAATGATGGAAGAGATGGCAATGCCATTGTTCAGTTTTTCCTTGGCGCCTGAAACAGCGCACAACGTTTGTGAATTGGTCCTTAGCTCATCTCCCAACCGTTCCGACAACAGGGGAAGGGTTTTGTATTGATACTTTTGTTTCAGGAGCAGGTTCAGTGTGCCCAGTGATCCGCCGGAAACGACAACACCCCTGGATGTGAATACACTTCGGTTTTTTCGGAACGGTTTCGTTACGGAACGTGTATGGATCTCATACCGGGTGTTCCGGTAAAGAATTTTCTCTACCCGTGTTTCCGGCAGGATCCTGACTCCCAGTTTCTCTGCGAAATAGAGGTAATTCTTATCCAGGCTGTTCTTGGCATTTTCCCGGCAACCCACCATACAACCGGCACACTCAGTGCACCCCTTACGGTTCGGACCGAGTCCATGGAAATAGGGATCTTTCTCCTGTTCGGTGTCTCCAAAATAGACCCCGACATCAACCCGGTCAAAGGTCTCTGCGCACGCGAAATCTTTTGCCACCTCTAACAGGATCTGATCTTCCACATTGAGTTTATCGTAGTGCGTTCTGCCGAGCATAACCCCGGCTTTATGGTAAAACGGTTCAAGGAGCGTTTTCCAGTCGTTGAAGGCATTCCATGACGGGTTGTTGAAAAATTCATCCGGGGGGATCACCAGGGTATTTGCATAGACCAGGCTCCCACCACCTACACCGATGCCGGTGAGGATGCTTGCTTCCCTGTAGAAGGAGAGTTTCTGAATGCCGAACAGGCGCAATCCCGGAACCCATAAATACTTTCGAAGGTTCCAGTTGGTTTTGGGGAAATCCCCTGAACCATAACGCTTCCCCTGTTCAATGACCAGGACAGAATAGCCCTTTTCTGCGAGACGCAGTGCAGAAACACTGCCTCCAAAACCAGAACCGATAACAATATAATCGTAGGATTGCTCCATTCACCGGATGATAAGGAATGGAATAAAAATAGGAAATATTTGGCTTATTCTGGCAAATCCAGTTTTTCCAGTATGACCGACTGCAGGGTCAGGCAGGCAGGTTTTTAGTTTTTTGGTTTGAACTTATAACTTATCAACCAGTAACTTATAACAGATCCCGCTTTGCAGTGGGATACCTGTCAGCCTCTTTTCAGACATCCTGAACTATTCGTACCTGATAGCATCAACCGGATTGGCATTGGCTGCACGAACAGACAGCAGGCTTACCGTAATCATGGCGATGATGACGGAAACCAGTGTTGCCAGTACAAAGGGAACAACAGTAAACCATACAAAAGGAGATATGGAAAAATCGATCCGGTAAGCAAAATCCTGCAACCAACGGACCATGGCGATGTAAGCAAAGGGCCAGGCGATGATGTTGGCAATGATAACCAGGAATAAGAAATCTTTATTCAACATCCAGGTGATGTTTACACTGGTTGCACCCATCACTTTCCGGATGCCGATCTCCCGGGTACGCTGCTGGGTGGTGAATGAAGTCAGTCCGAGCAACCCAAGGCAGGAGATGAAAATGGTCAGCAGGGCAAAAATGGTAAACAGGTAGCTCAGTTTCTGTTCTGAGGAATACATTTCGTCGAGTTTCTCGGTGAAGAAGAAATAATTAAACGGTAGAGTATTTCCCAGTTCAATGCGTTTTTCCTTGATGTATTCTATTGTTTCTGCTGTGTTGTCCTCAGCGATCCTGACATAGAAATTCAGGGTAGGATTCTCGCTGACCATGAATACAAACGGTTCGATGGTATTGTGAATGGAGGAAAAATGGAAATCCTTAACCACACCGATAACGACACCGTCATTTCGGGCGGTCCCGTCGGCAGGATTGATTCCGAAACGTACCCGTTTTCCGAGGGCCTCGTCACCCCAGCCGAGGGCTTTTGCAGCGGTCTCGTTGATAATGAATGCTTCGGTCAGATCAGTTGTTCTCTCCTCTTCAAAATCACGCCCCTCCAGCAACTCGATATCCATGACCTCCAAATAATCATGGTCAACAATGGAGAAGCTGAGGGCAACCTCAACCAACCCTTCCTCTTTTTCGACCTGGAAGACCACTTTGCTTGCCATTCTCGGGGGAATGAGAATGGACGAAGTGACCCCTTTGATGTTGGGATTTCTTATCAGTTCTTCCTTGAATGCTCTCAACTGGTTGTTGATGAATGTAGTATCACGATTCGGAATCAACAACAAGTTCTCCTTGTTCATACCGAGGTCTTTGTTTTCTATGTAACGGTGCTGGCTGGAAACCACAATGGTCCCGATGATCAATGCCACGGATAAAATGAACTGGAACACAACCAGGCCTTTACGCAACAATCCTTTCCCCTCTCCGGGCAGGATTCCTTTCAAAACCTTTACCGGTGAAAATGAGGAGAGGTAAAAAGAGGGATAGCTACCCGAAACGATACCCACAAAAAGGGCGATCAGCAACACTGAAAAAATGGTGACGGGTTTGAACAGGTCAGCTATCGCAATCTCCTTCCCTGCCAGTGTGCTGAAGTAGGGAAGGATCAGGATGGTGATGATAAGTGAGAGGATCAGTGCAAGGATGGATAAAACAACCGATTCGCTCAGGAACTGGCGGATCAGGAATACACGCTGCGCACCGATCACCTTGCGTAATCCAACTTCTTTTGCGCGGTTTGTGGAACGGGCAGTGGCCATGTTCATGTAATTGACACAGGCAATGATCAGCATGAAAACACCGACCAGGGAGAAAATGATGATGTAATTGAAATTTCCAACGGGCAAATCAAATTCCAGGGTGGATCCGAAATGAACATCATCCAGGCGGGTCGACATGAGATCAAAGCTGGCATTGATCTGGTTCCCGAGGGACGCCATATACTTTTCATAAAAGTCGGGAAATTTCTCGAGGAGACCTTCCATGGTGGTATTCTCATGCAGGAGCACATAACCAAAAACCGAAATGTTCCAGAACGATCCGGCACTCCGGTCATTGAATCGCTCCGTACCCGCAAGCTCAACAACGGTCGCCATGGACAGGAGGCAGTCAAAGGTAAGGTGGGAATTGGACGGGACATTTTCAATCACACCGGTAACGCGGAAGTCTCCAAAGTTGCTTGAAGTGAGCACCTCACCGACCGGATTGGCATCTCCGAAATACCGTTTTGCAAAGCTTTCGGTGATCACTATAGTGTTTGGCTCGAGCAGTGCACGATCCGGTGATCCGAAAATAAATTCATGGGTAAATACATCGAAGACCGTTGAATCGGCGAAATAGATGTTGTCTTCGTAGAATTTTTTCTCCCCGTATGTAAACAGGATGTCTTCAAGACCAAACCCGGCGAATCGCACATAATTCTCTATTTCCGGGTATTCATCCATCAGGGTTGGTGCCATGGGCATAGGAACCAGGGCGGCCAGCGTGTTTTTCCCGGAGATGGTGAAATCGGATTCCAGGCGGTAGATCCGTTCATAGTTCACATGGTGTTTGTCGAACGTCAGTTCTTTCTGAACATAGAGAAAGATCAGGATTGCGCAGATCATGCCGATTGCCAGACCGGCAATGTTAATGGCAGAATAGAATTTGTTGCGGGCTATATTTCTATAGGCGCTGATGATGTAATTTTTAAGCATCGATTTCGGTATTGGGTTTATTAAGTCCTTTCACCTTCAACGATTGTACCATAATTTTTATCGCGTTGTTATACAGGCAGGTAGAACGATTTTGCGTTTTTTTGGTTTCCCTGTTTTTTGTTCGGTAATGAAACAGGGATGCACGGTTTTGAACAGAGGGAAAATCTATCGAATGGATAGTAACGGAGTCATACGATGACTCAGTAATTATTCGCCAGGGTGTTCATTCGATGCTCAGGGAACTACTGCATTAAATGATGGGATCAGGCTTCCGGTTTAGTCATCGTATGACTTGCTACGGGAGCAGATATGCTTCCTATTATCTGGAAAAGATTTTATAAAATCGTCCCGAAGGGACTTACGCTGACTGTTAACTTTTCAACTATTAACGGATAACATTTAACTTGAAAACTTAGTTTTCACCCACAGGAAGGTTCATCTTCTTCAGGAGTGCAATATATCGGGGATTGTCTTTCAATTCAGGGTACTCAATAACATCTAATGAGACATATGCCAATGTCCAGTTCTTTTCCGCGTAAGCTTTTTCATAATAATCCATTGCTTTGTCGTAATTTTTCACAGCTAAATACCGCTCCGCCTGCCCTCTGAGTGGTATACTACCAACGTGGCTGTATCTCTCCTCATTAACCCTTATTCTATCCTCAATAACAGCAATATAGCCACCTTCCTGAAAAACTGTATCGAGATATGCAAGGTATTCGTCATCGGCCCAAAACCACCTTCTTTTCATTGTTTTATGCCATTTCAACGTGTCGCCTGTTGCTAAATAGGCCTCTGCCAGAGGTCCATTAACAAAGTTGTTATCCGGATCACCACTAATCATGGAAAATGCCATACAGATAGTATCTCCCCAACACAATACACTTGGCTCAATGACAGCATCCACGTTCATTTCCCTCGCGATCTCATGCACTGTCATGTCAGCACCTTTAAAGGCATCGGATGAGGTTTTACAGATTACCCGCAACCCGCTGAGCCGCCCCATTTCCCTGATCAGTGAGGAATGCATCCCGGAAACCAGGGGTTCCAACTGATCATTACCGGTATAATTACCAAAGGGAAGGATCAAAACGGATTCAATGGCTCCTGCCTTTACTTCCTTTCCACCGCTGATCACATCCGTCAGGATCAAAGCAACCACAATGACTGCACAAACCAGTACAACAGCGGAAACCAGCAGAATCCGTATTTTCGGTTTTGCGGGGGCTTTTTTAACACCGGACGGTTCTTTCCGTTTTTCCTCCGGGGCACCTGGCTTTGATTTCACGGGTTGTTGTGTTTCCATGTACTTCAGGTACTACTCAATAGCGGTGGTCAGATCGAGCAAAACCGGTTTGACCTGCCTGGGATCAAAATCTTTGGGGTGGGCACCGAAAGAGGAGAGGCTGTTGAGGTTCTGCATGGAGACGATGATGTTGTGCGGAACCTTTTGTTCTTTGTTTAGTTTGTCGATGATCCCTTTCAGCGGTTCGGTCCCCCGGTCTCTTTTCAGTTCCCGTTCACAAAGATCCGTGATGATCACCTCCAGGCACCTTCGGGCATACACCAGCACCATGTTCTCATCATCGGCTTTGATCAACTTTTCCAGCTCCTTATCCAGCCTGGGATGTTGGCCTTTGAACGAATCGTAAAGCTTCTCCAGATCCTTGATTTCAGCAGACCAGATATTCATTTGATGACGGTTAAATTATGTGGGCAATGCTTCTCCTCTTACATTCTAACTAGCACCGGGATAGTATGCTGGCATGATCGGATATAATACAATGATATTGGTTTATTGCAAGTTACAACTTAATTCTTTTTTAACCAAATGGCCTGAAAGGGGGACTAAAAGAGTCATACGATTACTTCAAAAGGACTCACATTTGAAAAAAATGTGTAATAATACAAAAAGTCGTTTGAAAAAGTGTATATTTATACAAAATAACGTTTGACTTAATGTTAAATCAACGATCAAAACATGGAAAGATATGCAATGCAGGAGTTGAAAAATTGGAAGGCAAAGAGAGAGCGGAAACCTTTGCTTATTCGAGGTGCCCGCCAGGTTGGTAAAACCTGGTTAATGAAGGAATTTGGAAAGAATAATTATAAACATACAGCATATGTAAATTTTGAAAGTTCAAAGTCCCTGAAAACATTATTTACTGATGATTTCGATATTGAGCGAATAATTACTGCCCTGCAAATAGAGACAGGTGTTATTATCGGTGCTGAAAACACATTGATTATTTTCGATGAAATTCAGGAAGCAGAGGGAGCACTTACATCCCTAAAATACTTCCATGAAAATGCGCCCCAATATCATATTATTGCTGCAGGATCACTGCTGGGAGTAGCGCTGTATAAACAATCTTCATTCCCTGTTGGAAAGGTTGAGTTCCTGGATTTGTTTCCACTCAGTTATGAAGAATTTCTGAAGGCAATCGGTCAGGAAGCCCTTCTTGATTTGATTGAAAACAAGAATTGGAGTTTGGTGAGAAATTTTAAGGCGAAATTGATTCAACATTTACGCTGCTATTATTATACAGGAGGTATGCCGGAAGCAGTACTTTGTTACAGGGATAAAAATGATTTCAGGGAGGTTAGGGACATTCAAAAGCGTATTATTACAGCATATGAAAATGATTTCTCCAAGCATGCCCCTGTAGACATCGTTCCTCGTATCAGAATGCTTTGGAATTCAATTCCTTCTCAATTGTCAAAAGAAAATAAAAAATTTATCTATAAAGCAGTTAAACCAGGTTCACGGGCAAAAGACTATGAATTGGCTCTATCCTGGCTGATCGACTGCGGATTGGTTCATAAGGTTTTCAGGGCATCCAAGCCTGGTCTGCCATTAAAAGCATACGAAGATACCGGAGCATTTAAACTTTTTATCACAGATGTAGGATTATTGGGAGCAATGGGAGATATTGATGTCAGGACATTACTTGAAGGAAATACAATATTTGAAGAATTTAAAGGGGCACTGACAGAGCAATTCGTTTTACAGCAATTAAAGACAATACCTGATCTGGCCATCTATTATTGGTCTGCCGAGAGATCAACTGCCGAAATAGATTTTCTGATTCAACATGCAGGTAAAATCATCCCCCTTGAAGTAAAATCGGAGGAGAACCTGCAGGCAAAAAGTCTGAAGACATTTGTTCAAAAATATGCTCAGGTAACAGCGGTCAGAACCTCCATGTCAGATTTCAGGGAAGAAGCCTGGATGACGAATCTTCCTTTATATGCCATTAGTAAACTACCTGATTTGCTGAAAGATTCATCTTCTTGAGGAGCTAAATATACCGGGTATTAACGAACTAGGAGGTGCGTTTTACGATGTAACGTGCTAACCATTACCACACAGTACATCGATCCTCCGGATCGATGAAACGAACCGGGAGGCTCGTTTTACTTTGTAAAAAGATTCCTATTAACTTTTCAACTTTTAACTGATAACATTTAACATGAAAACCCTAGTTCTCATCCACCGGAAGGTTCATTTTCTTCAGGAGTGCAATATAGCGGGGTTCCTTTTGAAGTTCAGGGTACAAATGGCCGTACACGCTAATATAGGGTTCATTTTGATCGTGTATTTCATATCCCTGTTCGAAATAGTCCAGTGCTTTTTTGGTATCTGGAATTCTTAAGAAAATTATTCCTAAATATGCAGGAGGAAAAAACGCCCCCTCCTGAAGTGATTTCTCAACATCGGATAGTAAAAGTCTCAATGCAGAAGAATAACCGTTATTTTGATATTCTTCCATAATATTTTCTAACGGTCTGATATGAACATAATTAGTTAACATGGTCCATAAATTTTCTATGGCTTTTAAATAGTTCCCATTAAAATAATAAGCCTCTTCCGATTGCATAAAGGCAAATGGATGGCCGGGATCTAATTCCAGGGCTTTTTCTAACTTGTCAACAGCTTCCTGAGTATAGCCCATGGGGATATCACCAACTGCAGCAAGGGCCAGCACCAAGGGATCGTAGGGTTCTATGGCAACTGCTTTCTGTGACTGGGAGTGCGCTTCATCAAACCTGCCCAGTATGGCTAAGAGATGAGCATAATAAATCCTTGATTTTACATCGTTTGGATTTAAGTCAAGTGCCTTTTTGAATTCTTTTTCTGCAGTATCCCAGTCCCATTCCACCCAGGCAGCGGATATTGCGTTTGTATAATGTGATCCGGGATAATCAGGGTCCAATTCCACGGCTTTACTTCGATTCTTGAAGATTATGGGCATTGCCTCACCGGGCAGCATTCCACCCATTTGAGCTAATCCCTGGGCAGTCTGGGCAATACCGGCATAGGGTGGAGCCCAATCCGGTTCTATTTCAATAGCTGTTTCAAAGTAATTCATAGCCATTTGAAGATCTTCAATTCCAAGCCTGTCCCAGTATTGGAGCCCCTTCAGATATGCATCATATGCTTCCTTGTCAATTGACCTGGAACCGGTGAGTAAATTCTCTTCTTCAGGTGTCAGTGAAACTTTCACCTCTTCAGCGATCTGTAATGTTATCTGGTTATACAGATTCAGTATCTGGCTAATTTCTCTTTTATAGTCGCCTATCCAGAGTTGTTTTTCTTCCTGGCCTGCATTTATCAATCTCAATATAATGTTGATACTATCACCTGTTGATATCAGGTCACCCTCAATTATTGCGTCGACATTCAGTTCGGAGGCTATCTCAGAAACTGTCATATCAACGTTTTTGTATTTATTTGATGACGTTGAGCCAATGATTCTGAGATTGCCGACTTTCCCCATATTTGTAATCAGTGAGGAGTGCAATCCTGCAATCAGATATTCCGGCACCTCATTACCAGTGTAATTTTCAAACGGAAGTATGGCAATTGATTTTATTGGCTCCTGCATTTTGTTCTGATTACTACCTATGACTTTAATCAGAATTAGTGAAACAATAACTGCGACTACCAGAACGATAGAAGAAGCAATTACAACTGTTGTCCTTTTCTTGCCGGAATTCCTTTTTTGAATTGCTGCTCTTTTATCAGATTCCGATGGGCTTTTTGCAGTTTGAGAACTGTCACCAGTTTTCTCAGCATAAGAAAAGTACCATTCAATTACCGTGGTAAGATCTAGAATCACCGGTTTCACCTGTCTCGGATCAAAATCCTTTGGATGGGCACCGAAAGAGGAAAGGCTGTTGAGGTTCTGCATGGAGACGATGATGTTGTGCGGAACCTTTTCTTCCCTGTTCAGCTTATCAATTATACCCTTGAGCGGTTCGGTCCCCCTGGGCCTTTTCAGTTCACGCTCGCTCAGATCGGTAATGATCACCTCCAGGCACCTTCGGGCATAGACCAGTACAATGTTATCATCGTCGGTTTTGACCAGCTTGTCCAGCTCCATGTCAAGCCTGGGATGTTTACCTTTAAATGAATCGTGGAGCTTCTCCAGATCCTTGATTTCAGCAGACCAGATTGTCATAATATGTGAAAGTTTATGGGTTTGGAATGACCCTATCGCTCAGTATAAACCATACCAGGAAATCCGGAAAATTAATACTTCCGGACCTGCTGAATATGGTAAGAAAACATTACAGAATCTTCTTGATGTTTTCCGTAACGATATGTCCGTCGAACAACTGTACAATGCGGTGGGCGTATTCAGCATCCGTCGGTGAGTGGGTGACCATCACGATGGTTGTGCCCTCCTTGTTCAGCTCGGTTAGCAGGTTCATCACCTCCTCGCCGTTTGCTGAATCGAGGTTACCCGTCGGCTCGTCCGCTAAAATCAGTTTCGGATTGGCAACCACCGAACGGCAGATGGCAACCCGTTGCTGCTGCCCACCAGAGAGTTGCTGTGGGAAGTGCTTTTTCCGGTGTGCAATATTCATCCGTTCAAGCACCTGGTTGACGGTCTCTTTCCGCTTTGACGAAGGAACCTTCATGTAGAGGAGGGGCAACTCGACATTTTCATAAACGGTTAGCTCATCGATCAGGTTGAAACTCTGGAAAACGAAACCGATGTTCGATTTCCTGAGGTTTGTTCTTTTCCGCTCATTGAATTTTGACACTTCAACATCTTCAAAATGAAGTTCCCCCTCTGTCGGATTGTCCAGAAGTCCCAAAATATTCAGAAGGGTGGATTTCCCGCAACCGGAAGGTCCCATTACGGCAACAAATTCTCCGTTTTCAACAGAGAGGTTTACTTTGTTCAGGGCGGTGGTTTCGACCTCATCGGTCCGGAAGATTTTTACTAAATCAACGGTTTTGATCATGGTATCAGGAATTAGTGTACAGGGTTATCATTCAATATGAATGTTCAAGTTATAATAAAATCCTCAATTCTCAAAAAATATCCCTCAACTAAAAACAATGGGATCAATCTGCAATTTCATTAAATGTTTGTGTACATTTATTGTTTATTTAAGCCTAAATAAAGCCTGAAAGGCTTTGATCTAGCAGCACAGGGCATCGCCCTGTGTCCCTGACAAACAGGGAAAATAAGCCCTGTAAGGGCGTAATTCTGGGGAATTCAACCACATTATGTATTTATAATTAACGATTTCTACCATGTTACCGGATTCAACCTATCTAGCCGTCAGGATCGATTTACACTATCCGATCATTGGTCTTTACGACACTTCCGATCTTTCTCCATTCACTGACCTTGTCGAACCGTCAAGGGAAGTGAGGCAGTGTATTTTTCAATTCTTTCCCGATTGGTGTAACGGAAAAACGCTTCACCTCACCCGGAATAATCATGGATGCGGTGGGTGTGGCCGGTACTTCTTCAGCGTTGAGCATCGTGACCGGGAAAGTTTCATTAAGTTTCTGGCGGATGAGGAGGGATTAAAAGCAAGCCATGATCTTATGAATCAATGGATCGATCGGGGGAACACATACAAACCCCGGTATGAACATCTTTTGATCGGACCGCTGCAGACACACAGTGAAGAGTTTCTGAAGACCGTGACTTTTTTTGTCAATCCCGATCAGTTGAGTGCACTGATGATCGGGGCACAGTATTTCAGCAAGCCGGGCGATCCGGCTCCTGTTCTTGCACCGTTTGGTGCAGGCTGTGGAGAAATGCTGGCTTTGTTTGACGATCTGGAAATTCCACAGGCAATCATCGGATCAACCGATCTTGCCATGCGCACGCACCTGCCACCGGAAATCATGGCTTTTACGGTAACAAAAAGCATGTACAGGCAGTTGTGTGAACTGGATAACAGAAGCTTCCTGGAAAAACCATTTCTGGGAACGTTAAAAAAAGCCCGGGGAGGCCGGTTACATTAAGATCAATTCTATATGAAAACAAAGCAAATCATACATTTCATTTTACCCGGTTTATTGCTGATTGCCGGATTTGTCCAGGACTGTACGAAAATTCCTGAGCTCCTGATAGAACAGGAAACACTTGAAGAACAGGTCTATTTTCTTGCTTCCGATGAGCTGATGGGCAGGAATACCGGGAGCGAAGAGATCCGGATCGCTGCCGGTTACATAGCAGATTATTTTGCTTCGCTGGGTATAAACGAATTTGAAAATGCACCGGGCTATTTGCAGAAGGTGCCGTTTCGGTACGTAAAACCTGCCGAAACCTGTGAGGTGAAAATAGGTAACAGGCAATTGGTTCAACGGAAGGATTTTATCCATCGAGGTGGTGGGCCAGTGACGGCAAAAGCACCGGTGGTATACATCGGACATGGACTGGTTAATGAACAGAATGTAACCGGTGATTTACAAAACCTCGATCTGGAAGGTAAAATTGTGGTTGCTGATATGGGTTCAGGAACACCGGGAGGTTTCAATGAGGTCTTTGCCCTGTCAGAAAAGAAGCGGGAGATGGTGAACCGGATGGGCGGAGTGGCGTTCATCGAGATATTCAATTTGAATTTTTCATGGGACCGGATGGTCTCCTTTATGCTTCGCCCTTCACTGGAGTTGGATGAGACAGAAGATGATGCTGATGAGGATCAGATCACATACCTCTGGCTGGCTTCAGACAACGCAGATCTGATCGGGGAAATAAAAGCGGGGACAGTGAAAGAAGCGGAAATAAACTCAAGTGGATTGAGGATTGAAAAAATACGGGATAACAACGTTGTGGGGTTTGTTAAAGGGACAGATCCAGAAGTGAACGACGAATACATATTGCTGACTGCACACTATGATCATCTGGGTGCCGGAATGACCAACGGGCGCGGTGCAACCCCCGAAGACACGATCTTCAATGGTGCCGGGGATAATGCCATGGGGACAGTGGCGGTCATGGGAGCAGCAAAAGCATTTGCCGAGCATCCTGCCCGGAGATCCGTCATTTTCCTGGCGGTTACCGGTGAAGAAAAAGGACTCCTTGGAAGCCGCTATTTTGCAAACCACCCGCTGGTCCCTCTGCAACAGATTATATTTAACCTCAACAGCGACGGTGGAGGAATGGCTGATACAGGCTATGTGAATATCCTTGGCATTACGCGGACCGGAGCAGAAGAACTGATCACCTCCGCATGCAACCAGTTTGGACTTGATGTGAATACAGATCCTGCATTCGAATTCCTGTTCAATGCATCCGATAATGTGAACTTTGCAAGGAAAGGCATACCGGCACCGACATTCAGCCCGGGATTCAAAACATTTGACCAGAATACACCCAAACATTACCACAGACCCTCAGATGAAGCGGAAACGATAGATTATACCTATTATACAAAATACGTAAGAGCTTATGCCCTGGCTGCCAGGAACATTGCCAATGCACCCGATACACCAATATGGATTGAAGGAGATGAATATGAACAGGCCGGAAAGGAGTTATATAAGCTGAAAGAGTAACTTGCGCAGATTACCAGCCCGAAGGAAACTAATGAGGTCAAATGGAATGGTAACCTCGCAGAGGTTTTATATTTGTAGAAACGTGTTTGTGAATACATCCCTAACCCTTAAATACCCCTCTGACTACATCAGGACCGTTCTTTACCTGCACTACTGGTTTGATCAATACAAGAACGATAGAGAATAATCCGGGCAGAACGCAACCGGGAAATTTCACCCTGCTTTAAAACAATAATTTATTTGAAATTAAAATCAAATGATTACATTGGAATAAAATTTACTATAGAATATGAAAACACTCCGGGTTCTTATTCCAAGAATGATTGTCCTGTTACTGGTCATCTTCAGTTACGTTGCCCTTCAGTCTGGTTTTGGGCAGGAACACGAAGCACAAGAACATGAAACGACAGAAATGGTTCAGCATGACGGGCCTGAGGCCAGCATGCAGGAGCATGCTGAGGAGGTCCATTCAACAGCAGAGCAACATGCCGAAGGGGGTCACGGCAGCGACATGTCTCCCCTCTTTTTTGTGATCCTGGCACTGATTATTGGGGCAGCCACGCGCCAGTTTCTGAGGAAAAGTCCTTTGCCCTATACGGTTACCTTGTTGATCATCGGACTGGGATTTGGTGCAGCCACCCGTCTCGGTTGGCTGAACACCTGGTCCATCGGGTCGTTGCACATCAATGTTAATTTCCTTGGCAACGCAGTGGAGTGGGCAGGACACATCGATCCCCATGTTATCCTGTATGTTTTCTTGCCCACCTTGATTTTTGAGGCAGCATTTGCCATGGATGTTCACACCTTCCGGAAGTCAGTTGCTAATGCAAGCATTCTGGCAATCCCCGGGATCATCATTGCCATGTTTCTTACCGGAGCGCTGGCCATAGGGTTAAATTTAGCGGGGATTGGTCTGTCGGGCTGGGGATGGCCTATGGCGCTGATGTTTGGTGCGGTAGTCAGTGCAACCGACCCGGTTGCCGTGGTCTCGCTCCTGAAGGAACTGGGAGCCAGTAAAAAACTGGGAACCCTTATCGAAGGAGAATCATTGCTGAATGACGGTACGGCAATCGTGTTTTTCATGGTGTTTTTCCTTGGATTTACCGGAGAAGCAAGCGGTGCTTCACCGGTTGTCGAATTTGTAAGGGTTGCCGTCGGAGGAACATTGATTGGGATCATTGTAGGAGCCCTGACGATCAATTGGGTCAGAAGAGTGTTTAATGATGCAATGGTGGAGATCAGTGTGATCATTGCCGCTGCATACATTACTTTTTACATGTGTGAACATTTTTTTCACGTTTCGGGTGTACTTGGCCTGGTTGCCCTGGGACTGGCGATGGCCAGTGTCGGACGAACCCGGATCAGCCCGGAAGTGGAACATTTTCTTCATGAATTCTGGGAGCTTGCCGCGTTCATTGCCAATACGCTGATCTTCCTCATTGTGGGCGTGGTCATTGCCCAGCAGGCTGTAATAACCGGGAAAAACTTACTCCTTCTGGGAATCATTTATGTGGGTGTCCACATCATCCGGGTCATTGTCATCGCACTGTTTTATCCGGCCATGAAACGGATCGGTTATGGATTATCCAGGAAAGACTCCTATGTTCTGTGGTGGGGTGCCCTGCGTGGAGCTGTCGGATTGGCACTGGCACTGATTGTTGCAGGAGAAGAGAGCATCCCGGAAGAGATACGGAATCAATTCCTGTTTCTCACAGCCGGTCTGGTTACCCTTACCCTTTTAGTGAATGCCACCACCGTAAAATACCTTGTGGAAAAACTGGGGTTAACAAAAATTTCACCGGCTAAAGCCTTAATGAGATCAAATGCCAATCTTTACCTAAGACAGAGTACCGAAAATTCCATTGAAAAAATCAGGGAAGACCGGTTTATGAACCGGGCGAATTGGGGTGCTGTAAAGGAATACCTGCCCAAAACCGGAGAAGAGATCGATACGGAGGATATTAAAATTGAAACCATTGCCGAAACACGCAGGCGAATACTGGAAAAGGAGAAGAGTAGTTACTGGTACCAATTCAGGGATGGTTTGCTGGGACCGGTTTCTGTTCGACGGTTATCCGATGGAATTGATGATATCCTGGATGCAGGAGGCATGATTCCACTGTCGGCACGAAAAGATCTGGAAGAGTCCTGGAAAACACCGAAAATCCTGCACTGGATGCAAGGGATGCCGGTCATTGGGAAATTATCAAAAAGAGCCTTTTTTGATCGACTGGCAATCAGCTATGATAGCGCCAGGGGGTTTGTGGAAGCTCAGGAAGAGGCGCTGAAACTGATTGAAAGCATGTACCGGGGACTTAAATCAGATGATTCAGTTAAGAATAAGGAGGAGGAGGAAAATAATCTTGCTATCATTGAAGAGGAGATCAATGAAAACAGGATCCACGGATTGACATTTCTAAGGAACCTCAGGAAAAACCTGCCGGAGATCTATTCTGCCATCGCTACCCGTCAGGCAATTCGATCCATGCTGAATTATGAAAAGCGTACCGTTGAACGGTTACAGAAAAACGGAAGGCTTGAAAGCGATGAGGTGAATAAGATGATCTCCTACATCGAGGTGAGAATGAAACGGTTAATGGATTCACCCCCTTCCGTTCAACTTCCCGATGCTGTCGAACTGTTGAAAGATGTTGCCTGGCTTCAAAATCTTGGTCCGAAAATACTGGACAAGGTGGTCTCTCTGTTCCAAACCAAAGTGTTTACCGTGGGTGAAAAAATCATACGGCAGAGCCACCACGATGATGGTTTCTTCTTTATTGCCCGTGGAACCGTGAAAGTTACGGTCGGAGATAAAGTGGTTGATATCCTGCCCCAGGGGAATTTTATTGGAGAAATTGCCGGACTGACAGGTCTTCCCAGGGCTGCCGAAGTAACGGCGGAATCTCCCGTTACCGTTCTCTACATGTCATCATTGCACATGAACCAGATCATGAAAGAATCACCCTTGCTTGAGAAACGGTTATGGAAGATTGCCGGTTCAAGGCTGGCTGAAAACCTGCTGGGAACGATCGAACCCTACAGTCGATGGCGACAAAACCAGATTCGAAACCTCCTGTCAAAAGGGGAGGCCTTTACCATCAAGGAGGATCCCGATTTGGATTTAACGGATAAAGTGGTCATCCTGCTGGTTGGAAAAGCAACCCTTAAAACGGATAAACAGAAGGTATATAACGCCCCGGCGCTCATTGAACAGCCGGATAAAACTGAATTTTCAGCGAATAGCCGGATGTTTGTTTGTTAATACTACTTTTTTTATCTGCTGTTGTTAGAGAAGCGAGGTGACCGAACACCTGGCATTGAAAAGAGTTCCATCATCAATTTTTTTTATTCAAATATTAATTTCTACTTTTGCACGACCTTTTTGATTGTTTGTTGAAGTGAGTGGAAGCAGGAAATATGTGATTCGGTTTAAAGGCCTTAAAACCGGGAAGCATACGTTTGTATTTGATATCGACAGGACGCTCTTTGAACCATACGGAAATGCTGAAATAAAAGATGCAGCATGCCACGTTGATGTTGAAATGACCAAACAGGCCAGGATGCTCGAACTGTTGATCCATATTACCGGACAGGTTGAGGTGCATTGTGACCGGTGCCTGGGACTTTTTCAGTTGCCTCGTGATATCCGCGAGACAATCTACGTGAAAATCAGCAATACCGGAGTGGCAAAATCTGATGATATCATTGTCCTTTCCGATAAAGAGCATGAACTGGACATTTCTCAAATGCTGTATGAATTCATTGTTCTGAGCCTGCCCTATCAGTGCATTCATCCGGTCGACAAAGAGGGCAATAGCACGTGCGATCCGGATATGATCAAACAACTGGATATCCATTCGGGGGCCAGGGAGAAAAAAAGAAAAACAGATCCTCGCTGGGATCAACTGAAACAATTGATGAATACCAAATAAATAACGTTAAAACATAATGGCACATCCGAAAAGAAAAACTTCAAAGCAGAGAAGGAACAAGCGGAGAACACATTACAAAGCAACTCCACCGACAGTGGCAACCTGTTCAAATTGTGGGGCTACCGTTCAATATCACAGAGTATGTCCGGAATGTGGCTTTTATCGTGGTAAATTAGCGATCGAAAAAGCATCAACCTAAAATAAAAAAATCATAATTTCAAGTTCATACTAAATTCCAGGATATGAAGATTGGTTTGGACGTAATGGGAGGTGATTTTGCCCCGGAAGCGACTGTTTCGGGAGCTATTTTAGCCCGGGATAAACTTCCTGAAGATTGCAACCTTGTTCTGATCGGCAATAAAAAAAAGATTAGAGATATTCTGCTTCGTGAAAAAAGGGATCCCGGGGCTTTCGAAATTATACCGACTACTGAGCAGATTGAGATGGGCGATCACCCGGCCAAATCATTTGCTCAAAAGCCCAATTCGAGTATCGTTATTGGCTACCAGATGCTCCAGTCCGGAGAAATTGATGCTTTTGCCAGTGCCGGGAATACCGGTGCAATGCTTGTTGGAATTGGATTTACGGTGAAAGGAATCCCGGGGATCATACGTCCCGCCATTGCTACCATTGTACCTACCATCACTGGTGGAGCAAACATCCTGCTTGACGTTGGAATCAATCCCGATTCCCGTCCTGATGTGTTATACCAACACGGCATTCTGGGGTCCCTCTATGCAGAACATGTTTTACATATCGATACCCCACGGGTAGGATTACTGAACATTGGTGCCGAAGAATCCAAAGGAAACCTGGTGGTGAAATCAACCCATGAGCTGATGAAGGGATCAACGGATTTTAACTTCATCGGGAACGTGGAGGGGAATGATTTTTTTAACGATGAAAAAGTGGACGTCATCGTATGTGATGGATTTGTGGGTAACGTGGTATTGAAAGCCGTGGAAGCCTTTTATGCGATGATAAAAAAGAGAAAGATCGAAGATCCCTTTTTTGACCGGTTTAACTTTGAAAATTACGGAGGCACACCGATTCTTGGGATCAATGCCAATGTGGTTATCGGACATGGGATCTCAAACGATTTGGCAATCATGAATATGATCCTTCAGACCCGGGAGGTGATTCATGTCAATCTGATAGGGAAAATTAAAGCCTTCTTTAAATGACCAACATTAACGCAGCAATTACCGGTGTCAGTGGATGGGTACCGGAGTACCGGCTGACAAACCACGAGCTGGCAAAAATGGTTGAAACCTCTGATGAATGGATCATGCAACGGATTGGAATCAAGGAGAGAAGGATCCTTAAAGGCGATGGTCTGGGGTCATCCTATATGGCGTCCAGGGCAGTAAAAGAACTGCTGAAAAAGACCAATACAACGCCAGAGGAGGTGGATCTTATGGTTTGTTCCACAGTGACCCCCGACCGCATGTTCCCGGCAACAGCAAACATTATCAGTGATAAAGTAGGTATCAAAAATGCTTTCAGCTTTGATATGAATGCAGCTTGCTCAGGATTTATCTTTGCCTTGCAAACAGCAGCCAATTATGTACAAATCGGTAACTATAAAAAAGCAATTGTTGTCGGGGTGGATAAAATGTCCACCATAACCGATTATACCGACAGGACAACCTGTCCGCTCTTTGGGGATGGGGCAGCTGCTGTAATGCTGGAACCAACAACGGAAGACCTTGGAGTGCTCGATCACATTTTCCATACCGATGGATATGGAAGACATCATTTAAACATGAAAGCAGGGGGATCGGAAAGACCACCCACCATCGAAACCATACAGAACAGGGAACATTTTGTTTACCAGGAGGGACAAACCGTGTTTAAATTTGCTGTCTCAAAAATGGCTGATGTGGCAGTGGAAATGATGGAAAGGCACAACATTAAATCGGAAGAATTACACTGGCTTGTACCGCATCAGGCAAACCTGAGGATCATTGAGGCTACTGCCAGACGGATGGGACTTGCCAGAGAACAGGTGATGATCAATATTGAAAAGTATGGGAATACCACTTCAGCAACCATACCACTCTGCCTGTGGGATTGGGAAAATAAGCTGAACAAGGGTGATAAACTCATTCTCGCAGCATTCGGGGGAGGATTTACCTGGGGATCTGTCTACATTAAATGGGCATATAACGGGACTTCTAAACCCTGAGCGATTAGAATGCAACAATATTTCTTTCGATATTTAGTTATCTTATTGCAACTAAAGGAAATAAAAATAGCGCATCATCTAAGTCTCTTTTTTATATCTTTGCTTTGCAATCCTTAGAGAGAATAGGACAACTTTTAATTCAACAACGATGGCTAAAAACAATGATCACGAAAACAATGCGATTAACCTGATCGGGATAGGAACAGAAATTACCGGTGATGTTAATTCCAATGGAGATATCCGGATTGATGGAACACTGACAGGGAACCTCATTACAAAAGGGAAAGTTGTTATTGGGGAAACCGGCAAAGTGAAGGGAGAAATTACCTGTAAGAATTCTGATGTTTCCGGGGTTATTGAAGGTAAAATTGTTGTCGCTCAACTATTATCTCTTAAAATCTCCGCAAAAGTGAACGGTGATATCCAAACCAATAAGCTTGCCATTGAACCGGGATCAAAATTTACAGGAAATTGCAATATGAATGAAGAATCTGTAATAAGCAGTGAACCCCAAAAACCAAGATTCCAAAGCGAAGTCAAACAGCCGGAAGAACAAAAAGCCAGCCAATGATTTTATAAAATATTCCGCTATTGCATTTCAGATGGTCGTGATTATCCTGGCGGGTGTTTTTGGAGGCATCAAACTGGATCAAATCGTGAAACTGGAATTTCCACTCTTCACGCTGATTTTATCCACACTTTCCGTAGCCCTGGCAATTTACTATGCGATAAAAGATTTTATAAAATTCTGAATCCGTGTACAAATCTTTTAAGGAGTTTATCATTCAGGAAACTATTCTTGCAGCAGCGATTACCCTTGCCGGCTATTTCCTGTTTACCGGAATATTGGAAAAATACTACCGGAATATCATTCCTTTGTTGTTGGTGGTAGTCTATCTTCTTACGGCAGCAGTACATGGATTCCTGCTTCATGCATACAGCCGGGAGCCACAAAGATTTATCATGAAATACATGCTTGCTTCGGCAATAAAAATCGTTTTGTATCTTCTTATTATCATCATCTATCTCCTTTTTTCCCCGGAGAATGCAGCAATCTTTCTGCTTTCATTCTTGTCTTTTTACTTTTTATTCACCCTTTTTGAAGCGTTTTCGATTCATCGGACGCTGAAGAAAAATAGTAACGATTAGTTTTGTACAGGTAATATTTTCCTATCTTTATGTTAATTTTGTTGCTGTTTTAAAAACTACCGGGGTGAGTCAAATTCGGATGTTTATTCATGTTCTCAGTTTGCTGGTTTTAACTCCTCTATGTCTGTTTTCTCAAGAGCACGAAGTCACTCATGATAAAGCCACACAGGAGACAACCCATGAAGGCAACCAAGAAGAATCATTTGATCCGGGCAGTTTCATCTTTGGCCATATCGGGGATTCATACGATTGGCACATCCTCAGTGTGAACGAATTTCATCTAACAATTCCCCTGCCAGTTATTGTATTCAGTCGGACCAGTGGGTTACATTGTTTCTTCTCGAGTAAATTCCATCATGGTCATGGTTCCTGTAATGGGTTTGAAATAGCCCGGGAGGGGGAATATGAAGGCAAGGTGGTAGAGGTTCTTGCCGATGGAGAAGTCATTCGTCCCCTCGACCTTTCCATAAGCAAGAACGTTTTTGCGGTTTTCATTAGTCTGGGGCTCATGCTGTGGGTATTCATTGCCGTTGCCAGGTTATACCAGAAAAGGAAAGGAAAGGCTCCGAAAGGAATGCAGAGCTTTGTTGAGCCCATCATTCTATTTATCCGGGATGATATTGCAAAGCCCTCCATTGGTGAGGAGAAATATGAACGGTATATGCCCTACTTGCTTACCCTCTTCTTTTTTATCTGGATCAACAACATGATGGGACTGATTCCCATTTTTCCCGGCGGTGCAAATGTTACCGGGAATATTGCTGTTACCGGAGCACTGGCTCTGTTTACCTTTGTCATTACCACTGTGAACGGAAACAGGAATTACTGGCAGGAGATACTGAATGCACCGGGAGTGCCATGGTGGCTCAAATTGCCGGTTCCCCTGATGCCCGTCATTGAGATCCTGGGCATGCTGACCAAACCGTTTGTATTGATGGTTCGTCTCTTTGCTAATATTACTGCCGGGCATATCATCGCACTTGGCTTTTTCAGCCTGATCTTTATTTTTGGAGATATGCAGCCTGCATTAGGCTATGGTGTGTCACCCGTCTCCATCCTGTTTACCATGTTTATGACGGTGCTGGAATTATTGGTAGCGCTGATTCAGGCTTATGTTTTTACCCTGTTGTCTGCCCTCTATTTTGGCATGGCCACAGCAAAACATCATTGATCTTTTTCATAACCAAAACCATCGTATTATGATTACATTATCCATTTTGTTACAGGCCGCTGCAGGAGCAGCATTGGGAAAACTTGGAGCAGCTCTTGGAGCTGGAATTGCTGCTGTTGGAGCAGGAGTTGGCATTGGCCGTATTGGCGGCACGGCTCTCGAGGCAATTGCCCGGCAACCAGAAGCTGCAGGTGACATTCGCGCGAACATGATTGTCGCCGCAGCCCTTATTGAAGGAGTGGCATTTTTTGCAGTGGTCGTTTGTTTGCTGATACTGTTTATCTGACAAACAAAAAAAATCACCCCTGCTGTCCGGCGATTGGCTGAACAGCAGGGGTGTTAAATCAAACAGGTGTAACTTTTAAAACAACATATTATGGAACTTGTAACTCCGGGATTAGGACTGTTGTTCTGGATGCTTTTATCATTTTCAGTTGTCCTCTTTTTGCTGAAAAAGTTTGCATGGAAACCAATTCTGAAAGCGTTACGCGATAGAGAAGATAACATTCAAAAAGCACTGGATTCAGCCGAATTAGCCAGAGAAAAAATGGAACAATTGAAGGCTGATAATGAAGCAATTATGCAGGAAGCCAGGGAGGAGAGAGACTACCTTTTGGAGGAGGCCAGGGAGGCAAAAGAGAAAATGATCATGACTGCAAAAGAACAGGCTAACCGGGAAGCACAAAAAATCGTGAAAGCTACCAGAATGAAAATCAGGAATGAAAAAGCAGCTGCTATCGAGGATATTAAAAATCAGGTTGCCTCACTTTCGATAGAGATGACAGAGAAAATCCTGAAACAGAAATTGGCAGATCACAAAGAACAAAAGGAATTGATTAGAAAACTTCTCGATGGGATCAAATTGAATTGATCATCATTTCGGGGGAAATTGATCAACTGAAACCGAATGAACGAAAGCAAAATATCGGTTCGCTATGCAAAAGCATTGCTGGAATCTGCCCTGGATAAAAAAAATCTTGATGCAGTCTATCAGGACATGATCCAATTGTATCAGGTATGCCGGCAAGTTAGTGAATTCGAATTAATCCTTAATAACCCGGTTGTTCGGCAGTCGAAAAAGAAGGAGATGATCCGGTTGGTTTTTAGCGGCAAGGTAACCGACCTGACGCTTTCATTCGTGGAAATGATTGTGCAGAATAGGCGAGAAATGTACATCCAGGATATTACAAGAAGGTTTTTGGATGATTATAAACGGCATAAAAAAATAACCACAGTCATCTTAACTACCGTAATTTCTCTTGATCAGCAATTAAAAGAGAGAATTATTCAGTTGGTCCGGAATTCATATCATACAACCGTTGAACTTGAAGAGAAACAAAACGAACAATTGATCGGCGGATTTATCATCAGAATAGACGATAAAATGATGGATGCCAGTGTTGCGAAGCAGCTGAGGAACATGCGCAAGAAGCTGATCAGTAAAGAATTTATTCGCCATTAAATCCATAATAATCAAGAAGTTTAATGAAATAACCAATGCACTATGGCAAATATCAAACCGGCAGAAGTTTCTGAAATACTGAAAAAGCAACTGGAGGGCATTCAGACCGAAGAGGAACTGGAAGAGGTGGGGACCGTACTTCAGGTGGGCGACGGCATTGCCAGAATATATGGACTTTCAAATGTTCAGGCAAATGAATTGATTGAATTTGAGAGTGGAATTGAAGGGATCGTATTAAACCTGGAGGAGGATAATGTTGGTGCGGTTCTGCTCGGACCATCGGAAGAGATTAAGGAGGGTGATGTTGTTAAACGGACCCGCAGGATTTCTTCCATTCAGGTCGGGGAGGGATTGTTGGGCCGTGTTATAACAACCACCGGTGTGCCGGTGGATGGCAAAGGTCCCATTGAAGGGAAAACGTATGAAATGCCCCTGGAACGTAAAGCCCCGGGTGTCATTTTCCGGCAACCGGTCAATGAACCCATACAGACCGGCATTAAATCAATTGATGCCATGATACCGATAGGAAGGGGACAGAGGGAGTTGATTATCGGAGACCGGCAGACGGGAAAAACAGCCATTGCCATCGATACCATCATCAATCAAAAAGAGTGTTACGAAAAAGGAGAACCCGTCTATTGTATCTATGTCTCCATCGGACAGAAGGGCTCTAATGTAGCCGGAATTGCCAAAACACTAGAAGATTATGGGGCAATGGACTATACCATCATCGTCACCGCAACTGCTTCTGATCCTGCCGCAGCGCAGTTTTATGCCCCTTTTGCCGGTGCTGCCATTGGAGAATTTTTCCGGGATACCGGGCGACCAGCCCTGATTATTTATGACGATCTTTCCAAACAGGCCGTTTCATACCGGGAAGTATCCCTGCTGTTGAGACGCCCACCCGGACGGGAAGCCTACCCGGGAGATGTGTTTTACCTTCATTCAAGATTGCTGGAACGAGCAGCAAAGATCATCGAATCGGATGAAATTGCCGTGCGAATGAACGATCTGCCGGATTCCATTAAATCCATGGTGAAAGGAGGGGGTTCATTGACCGCCCTACCAATCATTGAAACCCAGGCCGGGGATGTCTCCGCATATATACCCACGAACGTTATCTCCATTACAGACGGACAAATCTTTCTTGAAGCCGATCTGTTTAACGCAGGAATCAGACCGGCAGTGAATGTGGGTATCTCCGTTTCCCGTGTTGGCGGAAATGCTCAGATAAAAGCCATGAAGAAAATCGCAGGAACCCTGAAAATAGACCAGGCTCAATACAGGGAACTGGAAGCCTTTGCAAAATTTGGTTCAGACCTGGACGCAGCAACGCTGGCTGTCCTGGATAAAGGAGCAAAAAACGTTGAAATATTGAAACAGGGACAGTATTCACCTGTCCCGGTGGAAAACCAGATAGCTATCATCTTCTGTGGAACACGGGGTTTGCTTAAAGACGTTCCGGTTGGAAAGGTCCGGAATTTTGAAAAAGAGTATATCGAATTTCTCGAACTCAAACATGCCGATACCCTCAAAGTACTGAAAGAGGGCAAAATAACGGATGAGATTATGGAGACCTTAACAAACGTAGCTAAAGACCTGTCGGCAAAATATAAATAAACCGGATAGGAAGACCCTTTTTTAAACGATCCGTATGGCAGGATTGAAAGAAATAAGAACCAGAATTGTGTCGGTAAAATCAACCCGGCAGATTACCGCTGCTATGAAAATGGTTGCTGCGGCAAAACTGCGTAAAGCCCAGGATCGAATCATCTATTTGCGACCCTATGTCAGCAAACTGGAAGAAGTGCTTGCATGCCTTACTTCCCTGGAGGAGGGGGTTGTTGAAAACCAATATACGGAAAAACGGGAAATAAACCGCATACTTGTCGTTGTCATTACCTCAAACAGAGGACTTTGTGGCGCATTCAATGCCAATGTGGCCAGACAGGCCATTTCACTGGCAATCGAGACATACGGAGAACTCTTTCGGGACAACAACCTCCATTTTATGACCATCGGGAAAAAGGGGAATGAATTATTGAAATCAAAGAAATTTCCAATTGTTGATACCCATCACGAAATATTTGATGAACTAACCTTTGAGCACGTTGTACCTATTGCTGACCAGCTGATTCAGCAATACCTGGAGGGAGAATATGACCGGATTGAATTTATTTATAACCATTTTAAGAATGCAGCAGTTCATTTATTGACGCAGGAGCAATTCCTGCCCATTCGGTTGGAAACGAAAGAGGATATGGTATCACAAAATCCCGACTATATCTTTGAGCCAGACCATACTTTAATCATGGAATCATTGATGCCCAGGTGGTTAAGGATTCATTTATACAAAGCCATTCTGGATTCCTATGTGGCTGAACAGGGTGCTAGAATGACAGCCATGCATATGGCAACCGATAATGCAACGGATTTGCTACGCGAACTGACCCTGCATTATAACAAAGCAAGACAGGCGGCGATCACAAAAGAAATTCTGGAAATTGTTGGTGGAGCAGAAGCATTAAGAGGATAATGCGTTTGATCGGCTTATTGCTTCTTCAATAGATCTGCTGCTTCCTGGACCGAAATCTTCTCTCCATTTTTATAGGCTACAATAAATCCTTCCACCTGATTTTGGTTTTGGAAAACCT